>Ga0308171_1000148_pt1 | contig 210957 bp, 173 predicted proteins | sample PhyGR1_FD_202135 | JGI IMG/M metagenome (GOLD analysis project Ga0308171, IMG submission 202135) | Phyllosphere microbial communities from UC Gill Tract Community Farm, Albany, California, United States - DLSLSG.R1 | ecosystem: Host-associated > Plants > Phyllosphere > Unclassified | place...
TACCCTATTCGGCGGCAAAGGGCGGGATCAACGCCCTGACCCAAAGCCTGGCGATGGAATATGGCGACCAGGGCATCCGCGTCGTCGCGACCGCGCCCGGCGGCACCCAGGCCCCGCCGCGCACCGTACCGCGCAATCCGGATGGCGACGACGCCCGCGAACAGGCCTGGATGGCCGAGGCGGTGGAGCAGGTCACCGCCTCCACCTTCCTGGGGCGCTATGCCACGCTGGACGAGCAGATCGCCCCCATCCTCTTCCTGGCCTCCGACGAGGCTTCCTACATTACCGGTTCGGTCCTGCCCGTGGCCGGTGGCGATCTGGGCTGACTGGAACGATATGAAAAGCAAGATCTATCCTTCCCCCGCGGCGGCGCTCGATGGGCTGTTGTTCGACGGCATGACGATCATGTCGGGCGGCTTCGGCCTGTCGGGCAATCCCGAAAGCCTGATCCCGGAGGTCCGGGCGAGCGGGGTGAAGGGGCTGACCGTCATCTCCAACAATGCGGGAGCGGACGGCTTCGGGCTGTGGATGCTGCTGGAGAGCCGGCAGGTTCGTAAAATGATCTCCAGCTACGTCGGCGAGAACAAGCTGTTCGAGCAGCAATATCTGTCGGGCGAATTGGAACTGGAGTTGAACCCGCAAGGCACGCTCGCCGAACGCATCCGCGCCGGGGGAGCGGGCATTCCAGCTTTCTACACCAAGACCGGCGTCGGCACCGTGGTGGCCGAGGGCAAGCCGGTCGAGACGTTCGAGGGCGAGGAGTATGTCCGCGAAACCTGGCTGCGCGCTGATCTGTCGATCATCAAGGCGTGGAAGGCCGATCCCGCGGGCAACCTGATGTTCCGCAAGACCGCGCGCAACTTCAACCCAAACATGGCGACCGCGGGCAAGGTGACGGTGGTCGAGGTGGAGGAGATCGTCGAGGCGGGCGCGATCGACCCCGATTGCGTGCACACGCCAGGCATCTTCGTCGACCGCATCGTGCTCAGCACGATCAACGAGAAGCGGATCGAGAAACTGACCACCCGCGCGCGGGAGGATGCGGCATGAGCTGGACCCGCGATGAGATGGCGGCACGCGCCGCCCGCGAGCTTCGGGATGGATTCTACGTCAACCTCGGCATCGGCATCCCGACGCTGGTCGCCAACCATGTGCCCGCCGGGATCGACGTAACCTTGCAGTCCGAAAACGGCCTGCTCGGCATCGGCCCCTTCCCTTATGAGGGCGAGGCGGATCCGGACCTGATCAATGCGGGCAAGCAGACGGTGACGACGCTGCCGACCTCCAGCTTCTTCTCCTCGGCCGACAGCTTCGCGATGATCCGGGGCGGCCATATCGATATGGCGGTGCTGGGGGCGATGGAGGTGTCCGAGGGCGGCGACATCGCCAACTGGACCATTCCGGGCAAGATGGTGAAGGGCATGGGCGGCGCGATGGACCTGGTCGCGGGCGTCAAGCGCATCGTCGTCGTCATGGACCATGCCAGCAAGGCGGGCAGCCCCAAGATCCTCCCCGAATGCACCCTGCCGCTGACCGGCAAGGCCTGTGTCGACCTGATCGTCACCGATTTGTGCGTCATGGCCTGCGACAAGCCGGGCCTGCGGCTAATCGAACTCGCCCCCGGCGTCACGCTGGAGGAGGTGCGGGCCAAGACCGGCGCACCGTTCGCCATGGATATACTGGAAGGTGTCGCCTGATGCCGTTCGTGACATCCGATGGCGGCGATCTCTATTGGAAGGTCGAGGGCGAAGCGGACCGGCCGCCGCTGGTGCTGCTCAACTCAATCGGCACCGATATGGACCTGTGGAGCCCGGTCCTGCCGCTGTTGCGCGAACATTTCGCGCTGCTCAGGATCGACACGCGCGGGCATGGCGCTTCGGACGCGCCGCCGGGCGATTATACCTTGGCCGGGCTGGCGCATGACGTCGCGGCGGTGATGACCTCGGCCGGATGGGATAGGGCCCAGGTGGCGGGCGTGTCGCTGGGCGGCATGATCGCGATGCAGATGGCGCTGGACATGCCCGACCGGGTGACCGGCCTGATACCGATCTGCACCTCGGCCACGATGGACCGCGCCGCCTGGACCACGCGGGTCGACACGGTGCGTCGCGACGGCATGGCGGGGATCGTCGATCTTGCCATGTCGCGCTTCCTCTCCCCCGCCTTCATCGCCGAGCGGCCGGGCCATGCGGCGACGATCCGGCGCGGGCTGCTCACGATGCGGGCCGAGGGTTATGCCGGATGCGCCGCCGCGATCCGCGACATGACGCTGGCCGATCGGCTGGGCCGGATCGCGTGCCCGACGCTGGTGATCTCCGGCGAGCACGACACCTCGACGCCCTATACCGGGCATGGCGAGCATCTGGTCGCGCGCATTTCCGGCGCACGGCATATCGCCCTCCCCGCCGCCCATCTCGCGCCACTCGAAGCGCCCGATGCGCTGGCCGACGCCATCCTGAATCACCGGAGTTGACCGCATGACCGCCGCTTTCATCTGCGACGCCGTTCGTACCCCGATCGGACGGCTGAACGGCGCGCTGGCCGATATCCGCGCCGACGACCTCGCGGCCTTGCCGATCCGCGCGCTGGCCGAGCGTAACCCCGGCATCGACTGGGGCGCGGTAGATGATACCATCCTCGGCTGCGCCAACCAGGCGGGCGAGGACAATCGCAACGTCGCGCGCATGGCCGTGCTGCTGGCCGGGTTGCCCGAGGCGGTGCCCGGCACGACGGTCAACCGGCTGTGCGGCTCGGGCCTGAACGCGGTCGGCTGCGCGGCGCAGGCGATCCGCTCGGGGGACGCCGAACTGATCATCGCGGGCGGGGTCGAGAGCATGACCCGCGCGCCCTATGTCATGGGCAAGGCCGCCTCTGCCTTCGACCGCGCACAGCGGATGGAGGACACCACGCTCGGCTGGCGCTTCGTCAACCCGGCGATGAAAGCGGCGTACGGCGTCGACACCATGCCGCAAACGGGCGAGAATGTCGCCGATCAATGGCGCATCTCACGCGAGGAGCAGGACCGTTTCGCCCTGGCCAGCCAGCAGAAAGCCGCCGCCGCGATTGCCAGCGGCCGGATGGCGGCCGAGATCGTGCCCGTTACCATCCCCCAGAAAAAGGGCGAGCCACGCATCGTCACGCAGGACGAACATCCGCGCGCGACCAGCCTGGACGCCCTCGCCCGGCTGAAACCGGTCGTCTGCGCCGACGGCACCGTGACGGCCGGCAACGCCTCCGGCCTGAACGACGGTGCGGCAGCGATGATCGTCGCGTCGGAAGCCGCGGCGGGGCGACATGGCCTGATACCCCGCGCACGCATCCTCGGTATGGCCGCCGCCGGAATCGCGCCTCGCATCATGGGCGTTGGCCCTATCGAAGCGGCTCGCAAACTATCCCGCCTCACCGGCGTCGCGCTTGACGATCTCGACGTGATCGAACTCAACGAAGCCTTTGCCAGCCAGGCCATTGCGACCTTGCACGATCTGGGCATCGCCCAGGACGATCCTCGCGTAAACCGCAACGGCGGAGCCATCGCGCTAGGCCATCCGCTGGGCATGTCGGGCGCGCGCATCGTCATGACCGCCGTCGAGGAACTGCACCGGACGCAGGGGCGGTATGCGCTGGCCTTCATGTGCATCGGCGTGGGCCAGGGCATCGCATTGATGGTGGAGCGGGTCTGACGCCATGAACGGGCGGGAGGCAAGATGCCCCCCGCCCGCTTTCCCATCAGGCGGGCAAGCGCAGGATAGGCTTGATCGTCACGCCGCTTTCGCTGTCCGCCACCGCCTGGTTGATGTCGGCGAAGTCGTAGAACTTCACCAGCCGGTCGAAGGGAAACCGCCCCTGGGCATGGAGCGCGATCAGTTCGGGGATGAAGACCTGCGGCACGACATCGCCCTCCACGATGCCCATGATGCGCTTGCCAGGCACCATGACCATGTTCACGTCGAAGCTCGCCTCGGTGCCCAGTCTGGGCGCGCCGACGATGCCGCATCATCCGCTTCCTCTCCATAGAATGTCGCATTCTGTCGTTGCGACGTGTCCGAAGCTCTCGCTTCTGTGGAGGCAAGCATGTCGGGGCCGGTACTTCCCGTCCAACACCAACTTCATATCCTGTCGATGCCTGCAGGGTTGTTAGGGGTATTCAATCCTGCCCGGCGAACAACGTGCGGGTAAGGGAGACAGCCCTTAATCTTGTCCTCTCCGTCCCACACGCTATGTTGTTGCCCTCAACCGCGTTGGTACAGCAAGCAGGTACAGCGTGGCTGATCGCAAGGCACAAAGAGCCCGAAAAATCAGGCTTTTTGCGGAAGTGGCATCCCTCCCGTAGGGGTCACCCAGCTAACGGCTTGATTTAGCTGGTAAATGCACGGTCACGCAGAGTCACGTGGCCGAGACCCCAACTAACTTTTAGAAAACCAACCGCTTTCCGTGGCACAACGCTTGTGCAGGCGCCCTGCTCCACCCATGACGCGAGCGATCGGCAGCATGTAGAAGTGGCGGGATGCGCAAGGCTGTCTCTCCGAAGCCGAAGCCTAATTTGCCTATGCCGCGCAGTTGACGTTTACCATGAGCTGTTTGGCCGCGTTCGGCCGCAGGACCCATTCTCGGCCGTTCGCGGCTTGTGTCCGGCCCTGCAACAACAGGCGTCGGTTCATCGGGCACCGCCTATCGCCAAAAGCTGCGACATACGGCAACGAGACGGCATGAACCGTCTCGCCTTTGTTGCCCTCTCCTTGGCCGGACTTGCCTGGGGGCTTGGCTTTCCTCTCGGCAAATTAGCCCTGCGTGAACTCGACCCGGCGCATATGGTGCTGCTCCGCTTCATCGTTGCCAGCATCGTCGCTTGTCCATTCGCCCTCGCCACGAAGGAGGCTCGTGCGCTGTTCCATTCGCCGCCAGTGCTGCTGGCGGGTGCGCTTTACGGTTTGGCCTTCGTGGTCCAGTTCGAAGGGCTGGCCGGGGTCACCGTCACGCTAGCTGCCCTGCTGGTTGGAGCGATGCCCGCGCTAATCGCGGTCTCAGCGTATCTGATCGGCGAACGTGTCACGCGCGCCTCGTGGATCGGCGTCGTCGCAGCGACGGGTGGCGCGGCTTTGATCGCCGGCAAGCCTGGCGGCGCCGGCACTGCGATCGGCATCGCACTCTCTTTGGCATCGCTACTGATCTTCCTGGCGTGGCTGCTGGCGCTCAAGCGCGTACCTGCGACGCGATCAGCGATGGCTGTGCCTGCCGTCACATTGGTCGTGGCGACGCTCACCGTGCTGCCGGTCGCTCTGCTGCTCCATGGTGCGCCCCCACTCGCGCTGAGCACGGTCGCCTGGAGCGGGATCATTGGACAGGGCCTCCTCTCGACCTTCCTTGCCACCGCCGCGTGGCAGTATGGCGCGGCCCGCGTCGATAGCGCCAGTGCAGGCGTGTTCATCAACATCGAGCCGCTGATCGGTGCCACGCTCGGTATCGGCCTGTTCGGTGATCCGGTGGGATGGCCTGTCCTGCTGGGCGGATTGCTGATCATGATCGGCAGCATTGTCGTCGTTCGCGGCGAACGCCCCAACGCCAGTCACGCAGCAGACGCTACGCATGGCCTAGCAATGGACTAGGTGTTTGAACTCGCCCTGCGCCGCGGCGGGGAAAAAGCCCAAAGGCGGTTGTTGGACTGCCTGCTGCGCTCCCCAACTTCTGACATCGACTCGTCAGGTCCGAAGGCCGAACCGCTACGGCAAAAAGTGGGACGAAGCCGTCGTTCCCACGCCGCCGATTAAGCGTCAGCTTTTGCCGTAAGCCGATCGTTAGCCCTATTTCGTCTTCGGCGGTCGCAGTGAGGGCGATATCGCCCTCGCCCATCGCCCGCAGGCTGCTGCCGTCACCGCGTCATGACGCGGTTGGCCCTGTCAGCATGACCACGCCCCGCCGATCGTGAGGGTGCGCGGTTGCAGGGGTGTGCTCTGGCGGCGTTGCGACACGGCCAGCGGGTTGCCCACGGCGAACCGGTCCCCCGTCGCATCGAACAGGTTCGACACGTCCAGGGTCAGCGTCGTCGGTCCATGCGTCCAGGCCAGCCCCATATTCGCTTGGACATAGTCGCCCTGCGGCAGATGGAGCGGCCCCACCCCGACCCAGGAGCGCCCCGTATAGCGGACCGATCCGCGCAGGAGCAGACCGTCGTCGTTCGCCAGCAACCATCGCCGGTCGAGCGACACGCTGGCGGCGATGGCCGGGGTATTGGGCAACGCCTGTCGCCGCTCGCGCGCAAAGGCCGGGACGGGGTCGGTCAGCGCACTCCAGGCCAGGAAGAACGAACCGCTCAGGCGCATGTCGCGCCGGGGGCGCCACTGTACGGTCGTCTCCAGCCCCCATATCCGCCCGTCGCCGATATTGACGGTATGCGGTCCGGTCGCGCCGTACAGATCCGCCTGGATGCTGCGCCAGTCGGCGACGGAAAGCGCTGCCCATCCCTGAAGCGGCGACCGGGCCTCGCCGAAGCGCACCCCGGCTTCATAGGTATCGAGCGTATCGGGGCGAAAGACCACATAACCGCCCTGCCCGCCCGCGCCTGTCGGCCCGGTCGAAAGTTCGGTATCCAGCGCATAGCCGCCGACCCGGGAGCCCCGCTGATAGCGCAGATAAGCCGTCAGGCCCGGCCTGGCCGTCCAGCGCAGGGCGGCGCTCGGCAGGAAGGTGACGTCGCCGCCCGTCGGCACGTCCACTTCGATATCGTCCTGCCGACCGCCGGGCAGGAAGGTGCTGCCGAAGAAATCGAGATAGGTCGCGCGCAACCCCATGGTCGCCGCCAGGCCATGACCCAGCGACAGGGTCGATTCCCCGAACAGCGCGATATCGACGACGCGATTGCCCACGCCTCGCTGCAACTCGCCGCCATCGCCATTGAGCGTCGCCTGGATCAGGCGATCGTCGCTCAGCGTCGTATAGGCACCGAGGACAAAGCCATTGCCGCTGTCGCGGTGGCGCGCGAAGCGCAGTTCGCCGGTGACGACCTGCGAGCGGCTGGCCGTCTCCACCGAGGCCGCATCGGACAGCAGGCCCGTGGCATTGTACCGCGCCGTCACATCGTTGCGCACCAGCGACAGCGCGGCCGTCAGAGTCTGCCCCCCTGCCCCCTGATGCTGGAGGGTGACCGAGCCCATGCGGAAGTCGTTGGAGGAAGGCTCGGCGACCGGCGTGGCGCGGGTCAGTCGCGGGGCAGCGCCATCGCCATATTGCGCGTCGCGATTGTCGATCCGCTGATAGACTCCGCCAAGATCGATCGTCCAGTCGTCGCCCGGCCGGATACGGAGCACCGCCCGCCCGCCCGTCATGTCGCTGCGGTTCACGTCCTTTCGTCCACGCAGCGTGTCGTCGATATAGCCCGGCGTCCGCGATCCATAACCGACGATGCGCAAGGCGGCATGATCGCCCAGCGGCGCATTGAGCACGCCCATGGCATCACCGCCCACCCCGCCATGCGCGACCATGGTCGTACCGCCGCCGATCCTGCCCGCCCATTGCCCCAGCACCGGCGCATTGGGCGTGACGCGCATGACACCGCCCAGCGCGCCCGCGCCATAGAGCGTGCCCTGCGGCCCCTCCAGCAGTTCGACCGAGGCGATGTCATGCAGCGCGAGGTTGGGATCGGGGGCGCTGTAGTTGAGTTGTACATCCCCCAGATACTGGCCGACCGTGGCCTGGCTGCCACCGACGAAGCTGCTGTCGGCGATGCTGCGGACAAACAGCTTCTCGCGCCCCGGCCCCAGGCTCGTCATGCCCAGCACGGGCAGCAGGTTGGCCAGCGCGCGGGTATCGGCATGGCCTCCGCTGCCCAGTGTCAGATCGCCGCCACCCAGCACATGCGCCGAGCCGGGATAATCATTCAGCCGGATGCCCCGCTTGCTCGCGGTCACGACGATCTCCGGTCCGTTCACCGCCGGGGGCGGCGCGGACGGTGGCGGATCGCGGCGCACCGGCCTAGCGCGCGGCGGGGCTCGTTCGATCCGGTAGATGCCGGGCGCGCTGCGCTTAGCGACCAAGCCGGTCCCGTCCAGCAGCCGGGCCAAGGCCTGTTCGACGGTCAGCATCCCCCGGATCGGCACGCGGAGGCGGCGCTGGGTCAGCAGCGGGTCGGCGCCCGCCACGCTAATGCCCGCCTGCAACCCCAGATCGACCAGCGCGCGCGACAGCGGGCCGCTTCGGATATCGAAACGGTGAACACCCCTGGCCACCGAGCCCTGCCCGGTCGCGGCGACCGCGGACAGGAGCACCGGGATCAGGATTCCCATGCGACAGGCAGACCTCACCGCCGCATGGGCCCCTCCGGCACCGGATCGGCGTGGCCCATTCTACCGCGCAGGAACAAGGGTCAGGCGACCGCCGCTGCGCTCCAGCCGAACGGGCAGCGCGGCCTCGACTTCGCGGCGCATCCGGGCCTGGTCGGCGATCCTGAAGACCGCGCTGACCTTCATGCCCCTCAGCGCCGGAGCGACCGCAATGGGGCCGCCCATGTAGCGCGACAGGTCGCGCGCGACCGCCTCGATCGGCTTGTCGGAAAAGACCAACTGGCCATGTTCCCAGGCCATGGGTTCGTCGGGATTGATCCGCTCGACCCGGTCGGCGCGCTCGCCCGGTGCCCGGACCAGGGCGGTTCCGGCGGGGAGCCTGGTGGCCGCTTCGCCCGCCCCGGCCGGGGATACCGACACCAGCCCGCGGCGCACGGCGACCGAGAAGGTTCCCGCCTGGTCGATCACGTCGAACTCGGTGCCGAGTACGCGCACGTCGCGCCCAGCGGCGGTCACCGTGAACGGCCGGGTCGGTTCGTGATGCACGTCGAACAGGACCTCGCCGGCCGCAAGGGTCGCGGTTCTTCGGTCATCCTCCAGCCGGACGGTCACTTCGCTGTTGCGGTTCAGCGTCAGGCGCGATCCGTCCGCCAGCGCCACGACCCGTATCCCCTCGCCGCCGGTGCGATAGGTCTCCCCGGTCGGCGCGATCAGCCGTCCGATCTGCGGCACGGCGAACACCGCCACGGCCGCCGCCGCCGCGAGCCCCATGGCCGGGCGCCGCCAGGACCGGGATTGCGCCCGCCTGGCCCGCGCCTCGTCCAGCGACACGACAGCCGCGGTGGGGACGGCGGCGGGCGTCGCGGGTGCCACCTCTGTCGGTGGCGGCAAATCCTCCGCCGCGATCCACAGGCTTTCCACCTGCGCATAGGCCGCGGCATGGGCAGGATCGGCCAGCATCCAGTCCAGGTGCTCTTCCCAAAGCCGTTCGTCCTCGCAATCCTGGAGGCAAACGAACCACCGGGCGGCGGCCTCGTGCACATCGTCGGTCGGTATCGGTGCCATCACTCAAACGCCCCGTCGGTCAAGGCGCGTCGCCAGATGTCGGAGCGCGGCCATCATATGTTTTTCGATCAGGCTCTTGGACACGCCCATCCGCTCCGCCACCTGGCCATACGTCAGCCCCTCGATCTTGTGCAGCCGAAAGCTGGTCTGCACCCCCTCGGGCAGGTCGGCGAGCGCGACTTCCATGCGTTGCAACTGGTCGCGGGCGATCAGCACCTCGTCCTGCGGCACCGTGTCACTCACGTCCTCCCCGCCGAACGAGGAATGATGATGGGTTTCGCGCCAGCGACTGTCGCGAAGCGTACGGGCGCGCTCCTGGCGAAGGCGATCCAGCAGGATGTTGTTGCCCAGCTTGTAGAGATATCCGCCGGGATGCAATATCTCCACATCCCTGCGCGCGGAAACAATCCGCAGATAGATTTCCTGAACGATATCTTGAGCTTCCGTCTCCCCAACCCTCGCGGAGAAGTAACCCAGCAATGCCTGCCTTCGGGCAAGAAAGGCCTCCAGAAGCCCGGATGCTTGAGACGTGGAGTGCACGATGTCTTTCGTTACGCGAGAGGTTCCCGCGCGCTGGCTAGCATCTGCGGCACGTTCGGCCAATGGCATACAGATACTTGCTTCGGCGAACGGCCGTCGTGCGTCGTACTGTCTTGCAGGATCGATGCCGCCGATGGCATCGCGGGCGATCATGCGGCCATGGTCGCTCTGGTCGACGCAAGGCGCGGAATGGATCACTCTGCAACCGGCCAGTCGCGAATGCGCAGGCGCGCGGCGAACAGCCCACGTCGTTCGAGACGACCGCCCAACCAACGAAAATAGCGGTCTTTCAGCCCGAAGGGCGTCAGATGATAGGCAAGCCGCTCGAAAAGCGACCAGCGCACCGGGACGCGCCGCCGCGCCGACGGGCTACACCAATGAGAGGGCGACATGCGCTGACGCCCCAATTTCATCACGCGGTGCATGACCTCGTGATCGCCCAGCACATAAGGCCATCGCAACACGTCATAGCCCCCCGCTTCCTTCAAGGCGTCCGTCCGGAAGCAATGGCCCGCCGTGCCCACATGGGTCTGACGCGGCAGCAAACATCCCGCCAGCCACTGATGCAGGATCATCGCCGTCGCGCCGATCTTGCTACGCCCCGGCGTCACGAAACAGGCGGACACCGCGACATTCTCGTCATCATAGTCGTCCAGCAGACGCTCGGCCCTAGCGAGATAGTCGGTAGGGTAGAAGGTGTCGGCATCGCATGTCGCCACGAACTCGGTATCGACATGGGGCAGGCCCGCCGCGAACGCCGCCGTCTGTCCCGCCACCTCGCCCTTGGACAGAAGGACATAATCCAGATCCCGGCCGGCCAGCAGGCCGTGACACAGCGCCACCGAGTGATCCGTCGATCCATTGTCGATCAGGATCAGTCGGAAGGGCCGGGTCTGCTGACGAAGCTGTTGCAGGGTCGCCACGATGACATCGGCTTCGTTATAGAAGGCGAGCATAATCGTCCAACGCGGCGCGATCGGCTTGGCGCGCACGGAAGTGCTCCACCGGTGAGGATTGACAGCATCTTGGTTCGGTTCGGGGCCTTGCATGTACCAATGACGGAACCGGGCCTCGCCTGCCTCAAGGCCGGGACCGAAATATTTTCGCGGTGCGCCATCGAGCGATGGGAAGCGCCAAAAATTCTCATCCCGGATTGAGGCGGTGGATCACCGACATCGTCCCTGCACCAAAGGACGCCATCTCGCGCGTCGTCGATGCAGAGGAATGGATCATGACGATTGAGCCCCCGACGCCAGCTATCAGATGCCGCCCGGCGGCGGGCCGTGCCGCCGTCCGGCCGATCGCCCCGGCGCAAGTCCGATAAGCGATGGCCATGGCCTATCTTGCACAGGCGAGCACGATGCTGGGCTCGCTAACCGACCGGATCCGGGTTTCGTTGTCGCGCGCCGGGCTGCGGTACGGCGAATATTCGGGCAACTATGATCGGCTGACGCGCCTCTATCGGCGGCGGGATCCATGGAACCTCGCCAATTCGGGCGATGGCGCTCGTTTCGCGGAAACCAACCGGCGGATTGCACGCGCGTCGCCCGACTGTCCCTCGCTTCTCGAACTCGGCGCCGGCGAAGGCATACAGACCGGCTTTCTGGCCCGCGTGGCCGCCCGCGTGACGGCGATCGAACTGAGCCAGGAGGCGATCGATCGTGCCCGACAGCGGGTTCCGCACGCCCATTTCCTGAATGGCCGCGCGGAGGACCTGTCCGCCCTCGTCCAGGGACAGCGCTTCGCCGTCGCAACCGCCTGCGAGATGCCGTATTATGTTCGCGATCCCGGCGCCGTCCTGGCCGCGCTGCAACAGGTGGCCGACCTCATCGTCGTGACCAACCATGCCCGACTGGATCACAAGGTGTCCTTCCTGTTCGATGGCACCGGCTGGCGCCGCACCGCCGACATCCGACACGGCCGGACGCGCTGGCACTGCTATCATTGGCAGTCGCCGCACCGGCACCGCGCGCCCGACATCGCTGCTCTTCATCAAGGAAACCCATCGTGATCGCGCTCTCGCTGATGACGGTGTTGTCCGTCACGCCCTTCTCGGACGACATTAGGGCCGAACGGCCGAATTTCTGGGCTTCGAGCCTCGATGCGACCGCACCCTTGACCGCGATCGAAACGGGCCGCAGCTATGAAATCCCGATAGTCGCAGCCGTCACGGATGCCGCGCCCGTAATAAACGCCACGGCCGATACCATGACCGCCCCCGAGCCCGGCGAAGGCGACGAGATCGTGGTGACGGCCAGCCGACACCGCGCCAGCGATCCGCTGCGATCGGTGAACGCCGCCTCCTTCGAGCTGACCGAGCAGGTGGACAGCGCCGTCGTCGCCCCCGTCGCCCTCGCCTATAAGCAGGTGGCACCGAAGCCGATCCGCAGCGGGCTACGCAACTTCTTCTCCAACCTGCGCGAGCCGGTCAATTTCGCCAACTTCCTGCTACAACACAAGATCGGCAAGGCGGCGGAGACGGTGGGCCGCTTCGCCCTCAACTCGACCCTTGGTCTGGCAGGGGTCATCGATGTCGCCAAGCGATGCCCGTTCAACCTTCCCCGTCGCACGAACGGCTTCGCCGAGACGCTGGGTTTTTACGGCGTGAAACCGGGGCCTTTCCTGTTCATTCCCCTTGTCGGACCGACCACGTTGCGCGATCTGGTCGGGGGCGCGGTCGACGGCGTCGCTTCGCCGGTCGCCATCGGAGGGCCGTTCCGCGACCGCGCCTATATCATCGCCAGCAACATCTTCCGCACGGTCGATCGCCGCGCCGAGATGGATGAGGAACTGACCGAGCTTCGACAACAGCCCGATCCCTATGTCGCCCGCCGTGATCGCTATATCGATCGCCGCGCGGACCGACTGAAGCGCCTGAAGGGGCTGGCCGATGCCGATGTGGCGGAAACGCCCTATGGCCAGATCGAACCGGCCGCGACGAACCGGAGTTGCCAACACTGGAAAAAGGCCGATCGTTAACGGCGCGGTGGGCCCAGCGGGTGCATCGCTTTTTCGTACATGCCGGATTGCGGTGCGTCCCGTCTGACTTCGTTCCTTCCCTGTCACCCCCGTCGGGGTGTGCGATGAAAGGACGATCGATGCGACTTCTCGCCTTATGCCTGGCTTCCCTGCTCCTGTCGGCGACGCTGATCCCGAACACGGCCCATGGGCAAAGCTGGTCCTGGCACCGCCATGACCTTGATGCGGCGCGCGACTAACGCGACGGCTATGACGATGGCGTAGCCGACGGTTACGACGATTGCCGTGACAATGGCTATGAAGAGGGCCATGGCGATGGCTATCATAGCGGCTATGCCGATGGGCATCAGGACGGTCGTCATAGCGTTTATCCCTGCCGGGCGACGGCGACAGCGGCGCACTGCTCGGCGCGCTGACAGGTTACGTCGCGCGTGATGCCATTCATCGCCGCGATCGGTGCCGCTGATCCTTCGAAAAGTAAATGCATCCTCCGTTGAGGTGCTTTCGAACCCATTTCGTCAAAGCATCGATGGGCAACCATCCGCAACGAAATCATCATGATCGGGACTTTTCGAAATGCCGAAGAATATCACTATTCCGACTGTTGCGATCGCAGCAGCGGCAATTGCCGCCGCCATTCCTGCCATGGCGCAGAGCACGTCATCCACGCTTCGCAGACTCCACGGAAAGCGAACGTACATCAACACCACCAGCCGGATCGCCTCCAGCGACGAGTTGAACGGCAAAACGGGCTAGGCGGCCACGCCCTCGACTTCAGGCTCATCCGCCACGAATATCAGCCGCGTGCCCGACCTGCCACGTTGGCTTGACGGAGCCCTTACGGGAGAGACGGCATAGTCGCGGCCGTCTTCGCGATGTCCGCCCGCAACGCCGCCAATTGGCGCCGATTGTCATCGCGGCCCAGGACTTCGACAAGCGGATTATGGTCGCCGGGGCGCTCACCTTGGCCATCTAGCACGGCAAACCAGCTCGCCTCGCGGAACAGCTCATCGCTCGATAGGACGATCCGACCCGAGGTTCGGAAATGCTCAAGCTTTTCCGCCAGTGTGTCGGGGATCGCCATCGACTGCCGCTCGCGCCACATGGGTTCGTCGCGTCCGGTGGTGGCGTGGTAATGCAGGATCAGGAAATCGCGCACGTCCAACATCTCCTGGCCGAACACCCGGTTGAATTGCCGCGCCAGCAGAGGCGAGCAATCGCTGGCGGGGAACAGCGACAACAGCTTGGCGATCCCGCTCTGGATCAGGTGGATGCTCGTCGATTCCAGCGGCTCCAGGAAACCGCTCGACAGGCCGATGGCGACGACATTGGCGCGCCACGCCTCGCGTCGCATGCCGGGGGTGAACCGGATCAGGCGCGGTTCGGCGATCGGCGGTTCATCCATCCCGGCGATGAGCGAGGCCCGCGCCGCCGCCTCGTCCTGGAACCGGCTGGAAAAGACATAGCCATTGCCGACCCGGTGCTGGAGCGGAATGCGCCAGCGCCACCCCGCCTCGGCCGCGGTTGCGCGAGTATAGGGCGTAAGCTCGGTCTCGACCGCGCTCGGCACCGCCCAGGCCCGGTCGCAGGGCAGCCAATGCGACCAGTCGTCGAAGCCCACGCCCAATGTCTGGCCTATGAGGAGCGCGCGTAGGCCCGAGCAGTCGATGAACAGGTCGCCCTCCACGACCCGCCCACCCTCCAGCGTCAGCGACCGGACGAAACCGCGCTCCCCCTGCTGCTCCACCGACGCCACCACGCCCTCGATCCGGGTCACGCCCGCCCGCTCGGCCAGTCCCCGAAGATAGCGCGCATAGAGACCGGCATCGAAATGATAGGCATAGCCGAGCGTCGAGAGCAGCGAGCGGCGGTCGGCCACGGGCCGCGCAAACCGCCCGGCCCGTGCGGCCTGCGCGGTCAGCGAATAGGCCTCGGTCGGCGCGCTATCGCCATCGGCGCGCGCGCGGATCAGGCGGTGGAGGAACATCGCTCCATCGCCCGGCGGACCGAATGTACCGAAGGGGTGGAAATACCGGCTCCCTTCGCCATTCCAGCCGACGAACTCGATGCCGAGCTTCACCGTCGCCTTCGTCTCCGCCATGAACTGGCGCTCGTCCAGGCCGATGATCTGGTTGAACCAGTGGATGGTCGGGATGGTCGCCTCGCCGACACCGATCGTACCGATGGCGTCGGACTCGACCAATGTAATGGCCACCCCCTGCCCCGCCAGCGCCCGCGACAGGGCGGCAGCCGTCATCCAACCCGCCGTTCCCCCGCCCAGGATCGCGATCCGGCGAATACGCTTGTCCGTCATGGTCGCTAACCTAACCGATGATCCCCGTGCCCGCGAGCGTCATCGGCCCGAACACGCGACCGCCCGCCCCGCCGGACGGTGAAGCGCGAGATAGACGGTGCTCCACAATTGCGCCGCATTGGACTCGTCGACATCGGCGCCTGCTACACCGAAGGGCACGACTTGGTACCCTCCATCGCCATAGCGCCACGACCATAGCTCGGAGCTTTGCACGCTGCGCGTCGCCTCGATCCCGTCCCACAGGCAGGATTGCGCACGAGCAAGCGAGGCGCGGACATCGGCGGGCAGGTCGCGCCGCTCCAACTGCCGGGCGAGGCCAGCGGCGACCAACGCCTGTTGCCAGCTCCATATCACCGTACCGTGATAGGCGTTGGGCGAGAATTTGCGCTGTATCGCCGGGTCGGCAAAAGCCGGATTGGCAACCAGCATTCCCGCCCCCGTGCGCAGCCCCGCCGGGAAGGCGGCGATGAAGCTGTTCGCCATGACCTTCAAGGCCTCGGCACCGGGCTGGGCGAAGAGCAGGGCGAAGCCCGGATCGCTATTCTGAACCGGAATCGGCCGTCCTTGCGCATCCAGCGAGATCGCCGGGAAACGGACCGGCGTGTTACCGATCGCAGCCAGCGCGGGCGCATCCGGTACGCCGATCATGCGGGCATAGCGGCCAACGGCCTGCCGCGCCTCGTCAGAGCCCAACGTCACGTCGAACAGCGGTGGCGCCTTGGCCCTCCAGATATCGGCGACCGCTCGCGCCCCGGCAAACGCCTGGGCGTCGGCGTCCGCGAGATAGGGGCGGAGCAGGCCGCTCGCCTCCAGCGCCGCCGCCGCATCCAGTGCGGCGGGCACGAGTACGGCGTTGACGTCATACGGAATGCGGCCGCCCGCCAGGCCATCATTGCTGTCGCGCCATTCGCCCGCATCCATGCCGGGCTTCAGCGCGATCAGGCGTGCCGGAACCGGATCGCGCGCGAAGGGCTGTGCCTGGCGGAGGACGAAACGCAGGTTGCGCACCATCCGCGCACCCAGCGTCTCGCCGTCCACCCGCTGCGCCAGGAACGCCGTCGCGCGCGCACGTCCCCGGGGATCGTCGAGCAACCATGCCCGGGCGACCGGGGCCAGCATATAATCGCTGTCGACCATATTATAATTGTAGACCGGTGCGTCCGACGAACTGCCATCGGCCTTGCGATGATTGAGAATGGCGAACTCGCCGATATCCTCTTCGTGCGCGACCTCGCCCTGCGGCGACAGACGCACCAGCACCGAGGACAACCCCGTCTCCACCGCCGCCGGTTGCAGCGCGGGCATCAGCAGCCGCACGGACATCAGCGTGTCGCGCCCGAAATAGGTATCGAACCGCCACGATCCCGCCAGAAACTTCTCGGCATAGCTGAGAAAGGTCAGTGCGTTGCGCGCGCCCGGATCGGGCTGGGCTTTGGCATTGAGCAACTCGCCCCCGCCACGCGGGGTGAGCGGCGTCTCGCCGGTCAGTGCCGTCACGGCGAAGCGGATCTTGCCCCCCTTCCCCGCCAGGATGACGCCCCCCTCGATCCGCCCGTCGGTGACGGTCATCGCCAGATCATAGCCTGCCGCACCGTCCAGCCGGTCACGGCTCCAACGGATGCTGTCCGCCGTCATTCGAGGCGGGGTCAGCACTTCGGCCGGGGCCGTGCCCAGCGCCTGATAGTCGCGGATGACGCGAATGCTCGACAACACCGCCTGGCGAGGAACCAAGCGAACCGCGTCGATCGTCACCGCGAAACGGACGCCGTGGAGCGAACGTCCTTTCGCATCGCGCAGGGTTACCGGCTGCGGCTCTCCCTCCAGCCGCCATTCGGCATCGCGGTCCAGCGGCTCGAACCACAGGGCCGTACCGCTATTGCCCGCCGGGAAGGCGACGAGCAGGCGGGGCTGCTTGCCCGATCGCAGCACGACATGCGCGGCGACCGGACCGGCCCGCGTGAAGCTGTTGATGTTCAGCCCCTCGCGCACCACATAATGCTCGACCGGTGCCGTGGCGGTCAGGCCGAGCAAGGCGGCCATCCCCAAGCACAGCCGCAACCCCGCCTTCCCTCTCACAGCTTCAGCGTCGCGCTGAACAGCGCATTGCGCCCGACAATGGCGCGGCCATAGAAATAGCCGTCGACGATCGTCTGGGTCTGGCCCTGACGCGGATTGCCCTCGGTAAAGCCCTTCACGTTGGTCAGATTGTCGACGCTCACCGACAGGTTCAGGCGCGGCGTGGCGTCGATGCTCGCGCCGATCGAGAAGACCCCGTAATCCGGCAGTGCGATGCCGTTGCCGCTGTCGGCGAAGATCCGGCCGATATATTTGTAGCGCCCATAAATCTCACCCAGACCACCGGGCAGGACGAAGGACGGGGTGACGGTCAGCAGCTTCTTGGGCGTGCGCTCGGGGGTGTTGCCGTCATATTGCGGCTGGGCGACGCCGTTGAAGCGCAGGTTGCTGAGCTTGGGGTCCTGATAGACGCCCTGGACGTTCAAGCTGAAGAACTCGACCGGACGCAGCGTCGCGTCGAGCTGAACGCCGTTGGTGAAATTGTCGGCCAGCGCATTGGTCGCCTGGGCCGGGTTGGCGGGGTCGATGAACTGGTAATTCTGGTCGCGGAACTCGGTGCGGAAACCGATGACCGAGGCGTTGAAGCCGTTCGCCTTGAACCGCACGCCGCCCTCATACAGGGTCAGCGCAGTCGGCGCATGGGTGCCGCCGGTATCGCCGCCATTGGTCTGAAACCCGCGCGCGCCGCGCGCATAGAGCGCCACATGGTCGGTCAGCTCGTAATTGATGCCCGCCGTATAGGCCCAGTCCGAATAATTGGCCGTCTGGCGCGTATAGGTGCCGTTGAAGGTGCTGCCGACATTGTCGTACAGCCCCGGCGTCCCTGCGGGCACGGCGGCGTTGACGGTGGCGGTGTTGCCGATGTCGACGCGGACATGCTGATGCTCATAACGCGCGCCGAAGTCGATGTGCAGCCGGTCGCCGATGGTCAGCTCGTCGTTGAAATAGGCCGACAGCGACGTGACCTCGTCGTTGAACAGCCCCTGTCCCCAATTGCCGTAATTGACCATGCCGTTGTTGGTCAGCGAACCGAGCACGCCGCCCGCTGCATTCAACGCGACCATGTCATAGACATTGGAGTCGTTGCGCACGTCGTTCAGCACGGTCGCGACCGCCGACTGGTTGTTGGACCGACGGACATTATAGACCATGCCGCCGACCGTCAGCGAATTGTCGATATTCCCGCCCCCAGCGTCCCATTTGACACCGAAGTCGCTGCCGAAGTCCTTGGTCTTCAGCGTCTGATGGTTGAGGACCGTCTGCTGGAGCAGGCCATTGCCGTTCAGCGCGTTCAGCGTGGCGGTGTCCGACGCCGCGATCACCTGGCCGGTGCGGATGTTACGCAGTCCATATTGCGCGGTGCCGGGGAAGCGCTGCGCCGCGACCTGGAAATAGGTCAGGGGCGAGCCCTGGAGCGGCGTCAGTCCGGCCAGCGGCGATCGCGCGGGCGTCAGGTAATTGAGCGCCGAGGTCAGCCCCGCCGTGCCCGATCCGCTGCCCGGAAAGATGCCGTTGAAGTCATAGGACCCGTCCAGATAGCGCGCGCGGCCGAACAGGCGGACGCTGGGGCTGACCGGCACTTCGACATCGATGCGATAGGTGTTGGCCTTCACATGGATGCCGTCGGCCGAGCTGAACCGGCGCAGGCTCTCGCCGGTCTGTGGCGAATTGGGCACCAGAAACTGGGTGAAGCCACTCCCGCCGACATCGTCGCGTTGCAGGTCCAGGCCGGGGACGCTGGTGATGTCGCCATTAGCCGACACCCGGAACGGCATACCCGCATAATAGGGGAAACGCTTGTCGCCATGCTTGACGGTGAAGCGGACGAGCCCGCCATTGGAGAATTTCTTCTCCAGCATCGCCTTCACGTCATAGGCATTGAAGGTGAAGGGCGTGCGCCGCACCCCCTTTTGCGAGGTGACGTAACCGCCGACGTTGAACGCCCAGCCATCGGCGATCGGGGCCGAGAAATAGCCATCGGCGCGCAGGTCGCCATAGGTGGTGCCGGTATAGCGTACCATGGCCGTCGCCTTGTCATGGTCGGGCTTCAGCGAGATGAAGTTGATCGTCGCACCCGCGCCATTGGGGGCCAGCACGCCCGACGTGCCACCCTCCACGGCTTCCAGCCGATTGATGGTGATGTCGTTCTGGAAATAGAAATCCGCGCCCGCACCGCCATAGAGGATCGGCATCCCGTCCTCTTCCAGCGTGATGAAGGTCTGCCCGCCGCCGCGCAAACCACGCACCGAGTAATTGTTGGAGATTGGCCCCGCCGTCCCCTCGACGAAGACGCCGGGCACCAGCTCCAGCGTCTCGGCGGTCGAACGCGGCGCCTTGCGCAACAGGTCCGCCGCGCTGGCCAGCGTGACGTTGGACGAGGAGTTGAACAGCGTCCGGCGATCCGACGTGTTGCCGGTGACGATGATCTCGCTCTGCGCGCCCGCATCGGCCTGCGCGGTATCGGCCGGGGACGCGGCATCGGTCGTGCTCGCCTGCCCGCCGCCGGGCGTCATCCCGCCATCCTGCGGCAGGGCATAGCCGACCGGCCGGGCCGAGGCAGAGGCACTCGCACCGATCACCGCCGTTCGCCCGTCGAACGACACCAGCCGCAACCGGCTGGGCCCGATCAACCGCTTCAGCCCTTCCTCGATGCTCAGCTGACCCTTGACCGCCGAAACCGTCTGGCCGCGCGTGACGTCACTGGGTGCGAGGATCTGGATACCCGCCTGCTGGGCGAAACGGACGAGGCCGGTGGTCGCCGCCTGGCGCGGTACGTGGAAGTTCCGGACGGTCGATTGCGCGGCTACGGCAGGCGATGCGATCCCGGCAGCGATGGCCACCATGGACACGAACGGAACTGTCAGAATCTGGCTGCGCATGACACCCCTCCCTAGATTTTTGACGCGCTTCATATGGCGCTAACCCAAGGATGTGCGGCCGCGTCGTTTCCGTCGCCACGGCCCAAGATTTTTTGAAAAGAATTTTACTGGGGAAGGATGCGGGTCACATCGCCCTTGCCCGGCGCCTCGCCACGCTCGACCCGGCCGCCGACCATCGCCGCGCTGGCGGCCGCGAAACCGTCCACGTCATAGATCCGGAACCAGCCCACGACCCGCCGCCCGGCCAGTTGCGGCGCGACCTCCAACTGATCGCTGTTGTAGCGATTAAACTCCGCCGCAGCCTGGCCCAGCGTCATGTCGTCGAGCACGATGCGCCCTTCCCGCCACGCCAGCTGCTGGTCCAATGCCTGGGGCTCGATCGCCCGCACCGCCATCCGGCCCGGATGCAGGACCGCCCACTCGCCCGCCGCCACGCGGCGCGGCGGGTCGGCGCTGTCGACCGACCAGATCTTTACCACGCCCTTCGTTACCACGACCCGCGCGGCCTCTCCCTCCCGCCGGACATCGAAGGCGGTGCCGACCGCCTGGACGCGATAGGGGCCGCTTGCCACCACAAAGGGGCGCTTCGGATTATGCGCGACCTGGAACCAGGCCTCGCCCTTACCCACATCGATATGCCGCTCGGCGGGGGTGAACGTCACGCGCAGGGTCGTGCCACTGTTGACGAGCGCGACCGATCCGTCGGCGAGGGGCATCCGTCGAATCTCGCCGATCCGCGTATCGATCCGCTCCGCCTGGTCGGGCCAGAAGCCAAGGCCCAACCCGACGACGATCGCGGTCGCCAGCGCGCCGCCGCCCCAGCGCCACCAATGCCGTCGATCACGGTGCGGCGCCCCCTCTTCTTCGGCCCCATCCTCGTCGTAACGCCCTGACAAGGCACGGACACGGTCGAGCAGCCCCAGCGCCGCCGTCGCGCGCAGGAGAGCCCCCCTGTGCCGCTGATCCTCCTCTAGCCAAGCCGCCAGCCTGGCGTCTTCGTCACCATTCAAGCCCCGGTCGATGGCCGCGGCCCAGCAACAGGCGATTTCGTCGATCACCGCCAGCCTCCCGTTTCCCGGCGGCCAGGTCGCGCTTTTCTGGGGACGCGGCGACGGATCGGCAGCTCGGCCTTTTCCTCCTCGCTCAGCTGGTCCAGAATCCGCTTCAGGCCACGCGCGACATCATTTTCGACCACGGTTTCGGGGATATGCAGTCGCATCGCGATGTCGCGCTGCGCCATGCCGTCAATCTTGCGCAGACGGAAAATCTGGCGCGCCCGGTCCGGCAGCGCATCGATCAGCCGCTCAATCCGGGCCAGCATATGCCGGTCGGCGACGATCTCTTCGGGCGAATGGGACAGATCGTGTGCGCTGTCCAGTTCGGCCAGGCCGCTCGCCGCGTCGATGCTGACCACCCGCTCGCGCCTGATCTGCTCCAGTACGACGTTGCGCGCGGCACGGAAGAAATAACGGCGCGGGTCGTCGATATGCGCGAACCCGTCGAGCCTGCTGATACGGCAATAGGTTTCCTGCACCACGTCATCCACGTCGACAGCCGGGAACGCCGCGCGCAGCCAAACCCGTAACTGCCGCTCATGCGGCAAGATGTAACGACCGACCCAGGCGACAAGCTGATGCGAACTCACGCGGCTCCCCTCATCACCCAAGATGAAGCAGGCTAGCATTTCCGTCGAGACCGTCGATGATTTTGCGGTCGGCTGATCGGGCACGGGCCGTGTGTGCCGGACCGTACCGTCTCGGGCGGGGGTAGCCGCTTTGCCCGACCGTGACGACGACCCGGAGCACGAAGCCGCTGCGCAGCAGGTTACTTGGCGGTGAGGCAGCGCGTCAGCGCTGAGATTTGTCCATACGGCAGCGGAAGCAGACGATGGGGTTCCTTCAACATGAGAAGCCCAGTCATCACGACGTCACCGCCCGACGCACCCATCACCCCGCTGCGTCAGCGGCTGGTCGACGATATCGCGATGCGTTCGATGCGGGCGGGGACGCAGCGTGAACGACAGCCTCTTCATCATGGAGCGCGGACGGTTGTGCAGTCAGTCGGGACCGGACGCATTCTGCGAACGGATCAATCATTGGATCGCCGACATGCCTTCCAAAGGACCGGCGCAGGCGGAAGTGCCGGGCCCGTTACGCCATCGCCGGATAGAGACGCTCCATCATCACACCGTGATCGACCAGGGCGAGACGTTCGCAGGCTTCCTGCACACGCACGGCGCACGGCACGTCCCACATCCTGACGGCACTGGGTCTGGCGGGCGGAGCCACGCTGATGGTCGTCACTACCCTCCCCGTGTTGCTCATGCTGAGCGCATCTGGCGGGAAGCGGATCGCCCCCCAACGGTCGCCATTGGCTGCTGCCCGGTGCCGCGTGGATGATCGCGGTGATCGGTTGTCTGGCGCGGCTGCCGCCAAGGAGAACCTATCCATGACGAAGCCGTATCGGTGACTGCGCGGGGTCGCAGCCGTGCTGATCACCTGTGTCTTCACGCCTTGCGTCGTCAGGGAAGCGACACGCTCTGTGGCTGCCATGAGCCAGCGCCAGCGCGCCAGGCCGAGCCTGGCCGCCGTTGCGATGGCGACGCTACGATGGGTGAATTGGTTCAATAACCACTGCCTCTTCGGCCCCATCCGCTACGATACTTCAGCAGAGGCCCAAGCAAACGAATATGTCGCCCAGCAGCACCTTGATATGGCGGCGTGACACAGACCAATCCGCCTCCAGCGAACCTGGGACGCTTCACGTCACATGGCGGCCGCTATCGTATCGCGTTCCGGAGTTTCTCCGTGACATTGCTGTTGAGGCGATAGCCGCCGCGTCCCGTCTCGATCGTGTCGCGGGGAAAATCCAGAAGCTGCAGCGCCGCGCGCAAGTGGCAGATATAGACTTTCACCGCCTTGTTTCCCGACGACCGGATCCCCGCCACCTGGACCAGTTCATGCGACGACACATATTCGCCCGGCTCCTCGAGCAGCCGCAACAGGATCGCGGCACCGTTGCGACCGGCGCGCGGCAACAGTTCGACCACCCGGTCGAGCGCCTTGCTACGCCGACGATAGCGCGACCTCAGCTTGTGAGGGTCCAGCGATCCCAGGATGTTGGGATGAAACGGATCCGCCCTGTCGGGTGTCGGCTCATATCCCGCCTCGCCCAGCCGACGCAGCACGCTGCGCGCCGCCGCCAAGGCCTGCGCACTCATATCGATCAGCGCCGCAAGCTCGAGATATTCGTCGCTCCGATCAACCCCGCCTTGAAACACGACCTGCCTCCCCTCCGCCGCCCCCGCGGCATTGTGGGGATCGGGGGCACCGGGCCCGTACGATCCCCGTGGCCGCTCAGCGAGCGGGTTCATCCATGAACAGCGTGCCGATCCGGCGCAGCGAGAAGAGATGGGCGAAGATCAGCGCCAGCGCGCCCGACTGGACGAGCTTGCGATACTGATCGCCGCGCAAGCCCTTGAGCTTGTCCTCGGACACCATCTGGAAGCCCCGCAGGATACGCGGCGTGCCATCCTCGCCCGGCGCGCTCGCCTCCGCCTCGATCAACAGGTCCAGATCGCGCAACTCGCCGACAAAGGCCTCGGTCCGCCGGATCGCCGCCTCGAACTGTTCGCAGAAGGACAGGATTTCGCGCGCACGCTCCGTCGGTTCGTCCCCGGCGAACAGATTGCCCTCCTCCCCCTCGACGAAGCGATCGCTTTCGCTATCGAAGCACAGGGTCAGGTCCGTCGCCTTGTCGTCCAGTTTCGCGAGCAGGAACGGGTAGCGGCGAACATAGGCGGGGACATAGCGCTCGCCATGCCACTGGCCGTCCTGGTCGACATGGCGGTTCGTCCCCCCCGGCATGCCCGTCAGCACCACCGGCATCGGGTTCTCGCCGCTGGAGAAGACGATGGGATAATCCGCCTGGGCGGGGATGAACTCGTCGGTGGTCAGAACGATCGCCGGGCTGCCGGCGGCATGGCGATAATCGGGCCTGGCCTCGTCCCGCAGGACCAGCGTCCGGTGAAGCTGGCTCATCAGCGGCGTCACCGTCCGGTAGAATTGCGGCAGAGCGGCGGGCGGCGGGTCGATCACGTCGGTCATGGTTTCACTTGGTCCAGTCAAAAGGGAAATCAGGCGATGTCGGCCTGCACGCTCGGTGTCGGGGCGGAGCGCTGCTGCCCCAAATGGCTCAGCGAGAAGAGATGCGCGAAAATCGCGGCCTGCGCGCCGCTAGCCATCAATTTGCGCAGCGGTTCGGCGCGGAGTTGCTGCAACCGCTCCTCGTCGATCATCCGGAAACCGGGAACGGCCAGCGTCCGGCCCGCCGTGTCGACGCGCACCAGATCGACCAGCAGATCGAGTTCGAGCAGTTCGTCCATGAAGCTGCGGGTCCGGCGGACCGCGGCCTCATAGCTCTGGCAGAATTCCATGATCTGGCGGGTCGTCTCGCTGGGATTGTCGTCGTCGGCGAACAGATTGCCCTCATCCCGATCGCGCAGCCAGGGGCAGGCGCCATCGAAGCACAGGCTCATCTCGTCCACTTCGGGATCCAGTCGCGCGAGGAGGAAGGGATAGCGGCGGACATAGGCCGGAATATAGACCCCGTCGCGCCACGCCCCGGTCTCCGGGTCGACGAACTGGTTCACCTGGCGGCCGGGCTGGCCGGTCAGGATCATCGGGCGAAGCGCGTCTCCGCCCCCGCCGAACACGATCGGATAATGCATGATCGCGGAGGGAAATTCGTCGATCGTCAGGTCGATCGTTTCGGCCCGCGCGGCGAAGCCGTAATCCGGCGTTTCGGGCGCGTCATAGGCGAGATGGCGGTGCAGTCGGCGGATCAATGGCGTGACGAAACGGTAGAAGCGCGGCAGCGGCGCACTGGTCATGGTCATCATGAACGCGGATCCTTCGGATCAGAGGGATTTGGCCGGCGTCGCCGGCGTGGTGGGAGCCGGTGCGGTCGGAACGGGAGCGGCCTTGACCGGATGCGCCTTGGCCCAGGCCTCATTACGCTGGGTCATGACCTGCATCGCCCGGGCAAAACCACTGGTCGACAGCGGGAGCACGAGGGGCTTGCCGGTCCGGTCGGCAACCGCGATCAGCCCCTTGGTGGCCTTGAAGAACGGCTCGAGTTCGGCGCGGGTCATCACCCGGTCGATGAAACATCCTTCCGCCTCGCAACGGGTGATCCGGAAGTCGGTCAGGTCGGTCTTGTCGTCCAGCCGTATCAGTGGCGCGGTCTGCACCAATATACCCAGCGGCACCTGGAACTGCACGCCATAGCGATCCCCCTGCCCCGCATAGGCGAAGGAGAAGCGTAAGGGTGCCTCGCCGCCTTCCTTGCGCTGCACCCCCTGCACCGCCTCGCAGGGCGGGAGGTCCGGTCGATCGGCACACAGGACCGACCAGTCGCCGTAACGATCGGACAGACCGGCGGCGGCGGGCGACGTGGCCGCCGTGGGGGGAACGGGGGCCTTGGTCTGCGGCGCCGTCATGATCATGGCGGCGGTGGCCCATAGCGAAATCATCGTGTCTTCCCTTCCCCGTATGATGGTGTTCCGGCGTTGGCGGCCATGCCGGCATTGCGCGCGATCATGTCGGCGAACGCCTGCGTCAGCCCCTCGACGCCCAGAACGATCTCCTGTCGGCCGGCGCGCTGGTCGCGGAATTGCAGCCGGATCCGTTTCGCGCGGACGAACTCCTCGCCGAACGCGAACGGCAACATGCCCCCCCCCGAGCAGCGCAGCCGGTCGCAGCTATGAACCGACAATTCCCAGGGCAGCGTCGTGTCGAGCGACAGCAGCGTCGCCTGTCCGGCGCCCAGACTGGGTGGCAGTCCGATCTGCACGGCACAGCGTTGCTGGGCGGCCATGCAACTCAACGCGAATTGCAGGACCGGCCGGCCCGAGCCCGTCGCCTCCCGCACCTGCTGCACGATCTCGCAATAGCCGCCGCGATCGCTCGTCTGCGGGCATTGCACCGACCAAGTTCCATAGACGGCGATCGGTGGCAACGCCGCCGGTGGTACGGCATGGGCAATGCATGGGAACAGGGTCAGGAGGGCGACCGGCGCCATGCGTGCCACCCGCCTCACCCATGACCCGGCCTTCGCTAGGCCATCAGTTGCCGACATAGATCACCGAGCTTCCGAGATTGGTCTTGGGCATGATGCGGCGATAGACCGCGTCGGACCTGTCTTCGTCGAAGCGCGCCGTGACATAGGTCGAACCGCTTCCCCCGACGGTGGTGGACGCCATTCCCGCCAGCATCCGACCCGATCCGCTCGACGTCTCGACAGTGGTCGGTGCGACCGCGAGCAACAGGCTCGCGCCGCCATTTCCACCGAGGCCCGCGCTCCCGCCGGCGCCGTTATCCGACGTGCCGAGCGGCATCGCCTGGAATTCCGGCGCACCGGCGGCCAGGGGAGCGTTGGCGCTGGCCGGGCCGCCCGTGAAGGGGCTGGTCGCGCCGGGGCTCGGCAGGCCGTTCAACGTACCCACCGCGCCACCCGACGCCGAACTGACCGCCGCCAGACGTCCCGCCAACTGATCGGCATCGCGGCGGAGCTGATCGATGGCGCCGCCCGACGTGCACGAGCCGGAGATGCTGCCCGCCGCCGAGGTGCACGAGACCATGCCGCCGAAATGATTGCCGCTGCTGGTCAGCGTGATGCTGCCGGCCGCATTCATGATGGCATCGCCCGCCACCGTGACATAACGGTCCTGCGAGATGGCACCGGTGCCGTTCCTGCCGGCCGTCAGCGACATGTTGCGCCCGACGATGGTCGGCCCGCCCAGCCGGACATCGCCCCCGGCGACGATCGTCAGATCGCGCGAGGCGACCGTGCCGCCGGAGCGTACCGTCTGATCCCCCGTCAGGACGATGTCACGCCCCGAGACGGACAGGGTTTCCAGATCGCCCGCCCCCTGATGGATGGATACGTCGCCCGTCATGGCGATCGCCCCGCCGCTCTGGATGAAGCCGTCCAACACCTTGACGGTGCCGGTGCCGGTCAACGTACCGCCGCGCTGGACGAATGTATCGACGCTCAGATCGTTGGCGATGACCAGATTGCCCTTCAAAAGCGTCAGTGCGGTGTCGGTACTGTTGGGTACCGTGTCGGTATCCGGCGTGGTGATCAGGCGATCGATCGCAACCGTGCCGTCGCCGTCGAAGGTCACCGCGCTGTTCGGCGCCAGCGTGACCTCCGCGACATTCGCCCCGTCGGGAATCGCGCCCCCAGCCCAGTTCCCCGGATCGAACCAGCTCTTGCCGTCGCCCCCGCCGGTCCAGCTGACGCTCACCAGCCGCGTGATCGACGCCGTCAGGCCGGTCGGCTGGATCACCGAATAATTGGCCGCGTCCGCCCCACCGAGCGTGTAGCCGGTAACCGTCACCGCCTTGTCGGCACCGACGCTCTTGTCGGCGAAACGCGCCACGGCGCCGGACGTCACCAGGAAGACGACGTCGGGGGCGAGTGCGGTGATCACCCCGCCCGACAGGGTCGTGGTGCTGCTGCCGTCATAGGTCTTGGAGAGGGCCGAGGCCCCCGTGACGAGCACTTGCGCCGGTGTAATGGTGACCGTCAGCCCCTGGGGTTGGACGAGCGTATAGTTCGCCGCATCCGCCCCGGCGATCTGGTAACCCGATACGGTCACCAGCTTGCCCGCCCCGACATTCTTGTCGGCCATGACGCCGATCGCGCGGCTGCCGTCCAGTCGCACCACGTCGCTGGCCAGCGGCACGATGCTGCCGCCGTCCAGCCTGACGAGCGTGGTCGTATCATAGCTGCGGTTTTCCGTGCCGATGCCGGTCACCTGCAACTGCGCGGGGGTGATGGTGCCGGTCACGCCGGTCGGTGCGACCAGGGTATAGTTGCCGGCGTCGGCACCGAGCAGCGCCAGCCCGCGGACCGATACCGCCTTGCCGCTACCGACATTCTTGGTGTCGAAGCGCGCATCGGCACCCGCCATATTCAGCCGTACGTCATCCTGGCCCAGCGGTCGTACGCTGCCGCCCGCCAGCGTGGCCGAGAGCCCCGCGTCATAGACCTTGTTCGCGATCGTCATGTCACTCACCATCAGGGTGGCCCGGCTGATGCTGGCACTCAGACCGCTCGGCTGGACCAGCGCATAATTGCCCGCGTCCGCCCCCGTCAGCGTATAGCCCGAGGCCGTCACCGGCTTGGCGGTGCCGACATTCTTGTCGCTGAACGCGCCCACGGCATTCGCCGTCGACAACTGGACCATATCACCCGCGAAGGCGGCGACCGAACCGCCCGACAGGCCCGCGACGTTGGTCGCGTCATACATCCTGTCGAGTGCCCGCACGCCCGTGACCGAGAGGCTCGCCCGGGTGATATCGGCATTCGCCGTCGGCGCGGTCGGGGCCAGGACGTAATTGCTCGCGTCCATGCCCGACAAGATGCCCGACGCGCTCAGGAACACCGTCTTGTTCGCGCTGACATTCTTGTCCGCGAACTGCCCGGTCGCACCGCTCGTCTTCAGCGCCACGATGTCCAAACCCAATATCCCATTTAGGCCGAGCCCGGCGGTCGATATCGCGGCGTCGGTGGTCGCATCATAAATCCGGCTCGACGCCGTGAAGCCGCCGGTCACGCCCAGCATCGCCGGAGTGACGTCCGCCAACGCCGTCGGCGCACCGGCCGACAGCACGTAATTGCCCGCATCCTGACCCGCCAACAGGCCCGAAGCGCTCAACGTCACGGTCTTCGCCACGCCGACATTCTTGTCTGCGAATGCACCGGTCGCACCGGTGGACTTCAATCCGACCGTGTCCGCGCCAACGATCCCGCTCAAGCTCAGACCCGTCGTGGAAATCGCCGCGACGGTGGTGGCGTCATAGACCCGGCTGGCGGCCGTGAAACCGCCCGTGACCTGGAGCGCGGCGGGCGTGACCTGCACCGTCGCGACGCCATCCGCCAGGCTATAGTCCGAAGCCAGCCCGGTCGCCGTATCCGCCAGCGTATAGCTCACCCGCGCGACACGGCTGCCGACATCCTTGTTCGACAGCGGCCCCGCTATGGCCGAAACGCGCAACGCTTCGCCGCTGACGACCCCGTCAAGTCCACCTGCCGTCACCGTTCCGGCCACGGTCGTGGCGTCATAGGTCTTGGCGGCGATCTGCGGCGTGCCGATCGTCAGGGCGCGCGGACGGATGAAGGCCGTCGTGCTCGGTACCGCCGTGCCGAGGATGTAATTGTCCTTGGCCGTGCCGGTCAGCGAACCGATGTTGCTGAGCGTCACGAGCTTGGCCGTCGCACTGGCGTGACGATCGGCGAACTGCCCGGTCGCCCCTGCCAGGTCCAAGCTGACCTGATCACCGACGACCACCCCCGACAATTGCACGCCGCTGGTGTCGATCATAGCATTGGTCGACCCGTCATAGCTCTTGTCGAACGCGACGAGGTTCCCGGCCGGATTTACCAAGCGGCGATCGATCGTCAGCATGCCATCCACGAAGGTGATCGCGTAGTTGCTCGCCGTCAGCCCGCCCGGGGTCAGGATATAGCGACCCGCGTTCACCGCATTCTGCGACGTGCCGCCATATCCCAACGCGCCACCGAGCACCGCCGATGTCTCGCCGTTGACGAAGCCCGTATAGGTGACGCCGTTGCCGCCCGACCAGGCCTGCCCATCATAGGTCTTGGACGCACTGATCGCCGTCACCGTCAATGCCGCCTTATCGACGGTATAGGCGGTGGCGTTCGCCGCCGCCTGATTGGCGGTGATGGCGTAATTGCCGCTGGTCAGGCCGGAGCCGGTAACGGCGTGGCTGCCCGCCCCGCTCGTCGCGGTCACCGGGGTCGTCCAGGCCACCGCGCCGGCCAGGCTCGCGATCGTCTCGTTATGGACGAAGCCGCTGCCCGTCACCGTACCGCTGACGTTCGCAGGCGATGCGCCATAGGTCGATCGGGCCGCGTTCGCCGTATAGAGCAGCGACAGCGCCGCGGGGTTGATCGTCGCCGTTACGGTCGGGGCACCCGCCGCAAAGCTATAATTGTCTCTGGCTGAACCGGACAAGGAACCCGAGGTGCTCAACGTCACCGTCTGCGCGATGACATTCCCGTTCGCATCGCGGGCGACATCCTTGCTGGCGAAGCTGCCGGTCGCGCCTGCGATGTTCAGGCTGACGTCGTCGCTGCCGACCTTACCCGCCAAGCTCAGGCCACGCGTGTCGATAACCGCAGCGGCGGTACCGTCATAGTCCTTGTTCGATGCCGAGAAGCTGCCGCCGATCGACAGCGCCTTGGGCGTGATCGTCGCGGTCGCTGTCGGCGCGATCGCCGAATAGCTGTAGTTGGCGACGACCCCGGCCGCCCCCGACAAGGCGCCCGCGCCGCTCAGCGTCACCGCCTGGGCGATCACGTTTCCGTTCGCGTCACGCGCGACATTGGGGCTGGCGAAGCGGCCCGTCACACCTGCCCAGTCCAGATTGACCGTCTCGCCGCTGACGACCCCGGACAAGGCGAGGCCGCTGGTATCGATCATCGCTCCGGTACCGCCGTCATAGGTCTTGTCCTGCGCGGTAAGCGCGCCCGTCAGCATCAAGGCCTTCTGCGCGATCGTCAGCGCGCCGGATACGAAGTTGATCGTATAGTTGCCCGAGGTCAGACCGTTCGGCGTGATGGCGTAGCCACCCGCATTGACGGCGTTTTGCGCACTGCCGCCATAGCCCAGCGCTCCGCCGAGTACCGATGCGGTCTCGCTATTGACGAAGCCCGAATAAGTGACGCCGTTGCCGCCCGACCAAGCCTGCCCGTCATAGGTCTTAGAGGCGGCGTTCGCCGTGACCGTCAGCGCCGCCTGATTGACGGTATAGGCGGTGGTGTTGCCCGCTGCTTGGCTGGCGGTGATGGTGTAATTGTCGCTGGTCAGGCCCGAGCCGGCGATGGCGTAGCGCCCCGCCCCGCTGAGTGCGGTCACAGGCGTCGTCCACACCGCCGCGCTGCCCAGGTTTGCGACCGTCTCGCCGTTGACGAAGCCGGTGCCCGTCACCGTACCGCTGAGGGTTGCACGCGCCGAACCATAGGTCGAACTGGCCGCGTTCGCGGCATACATCAGCGACAGCGCCGCCCTGTTCACGGTCAACGCACCGTCGACGAAGGTGGTCTCGTAGTTGTTCGAGGTCAGGCCCGATGGCGCTATGACATAGCTTCCCGCGTTGACCGCACCTTGCGCGCTGCCCCCATAAGTCAGCCCGCCGCCGAGCACCGCCGATGTCTCACCGTTGACGAGGCCCGAATAGGTGACGCCGTTGCCACCCGACCAGGCAAGGCCATCGTAGCTCTTCGACGCGGCGTTGGCGGTCACCGTCAGCGCCGCCTTGTCGACGGTATAGGCAGTGGCGTTCACCGCCGCCTGATTGGCGGTGATGGCGTAATTGCCGCTGGTCAGGCCGGAGCCGATAATGGCGTGGCTGCCCGCCCCGCTCGTCGCGGTCACCGGGGTCGTCCAGGCCACGGCACCGGCCAGGCTCGCGATCGTCTCGTTATGGACGAAGCCGCTGCCCGTCACCGTACCGCTGACGTTAGCAGGCGATGCGCCATAGGTCGATCGGGCCGCGTTCGCCGTATAGAGCAGCGACAGCGCCGCGGGGTTGATCGTCGCCGTTACGGTCGGGGCACCCGCCGCAAAGCTATAATTGTCTCTGGCTGAGCCGGACAAGGAACCCGAGGTGCTCAACGTCACCGTCTGCGCGATGACATTCCCGTTCGCGTCGCGAGCGACATCCTTGCTGGCGAAGCTGCCGGTCGCGCCTGCGATGTTCAGGCTGACGTCGTCGCTGCCGACCTTACCCGCCAAGCTTAGGCCACGCGTGTCGATAACCGCAGCAGTGGTACCGTCATAGTCCTTGTTGGATGCCGAGAAGCTGCCGCCGATCGACAGCGCCTTGGGCGTGATCGTCGCGGTCGCTGTCGGCGCGATCGCCGAATAGCTGTAGTTGGCGATGACCCCGGCCGCCCCCGACAAGGCGCCCGCGCCGCTTAGCGTCACCGCCTGGGCGATGACGTTTCCGCTCGCGTCCCGCGCGACATTGGGGCTGGCGAAGCGGCCCGTCACGCCTGTCCAGTCCAGATTGACCGTCTCGCCGCTGACGACCCCCGACAGTTGAAGCCCGCTGGTCCCGAACGCCGCCACGTTGTCGCCGTCATAGGTCTTGTCCTGCGCGGTAAGCACGCCCGTCAGCGTCAAGGCCTTCTGCGCGATCGTCAGCGCGCCGGATACGAAGTTGACCGCATAGTTGCCCGAGGTCAGACCGTCCGGCGTGATGACATAGCTGCCGGCGTTCTTCGCAAGTTGCGACGTGCCGCTATAGCCCAGCGCGCCGCCCAGCACCGCAGATGTCTCGCCGTTGACAAAGCCGCTATAGATGACCCCGTTGCCGCCCGAATATGATTGCCCGTCATAGGTCTTCGACGCGTCATTCGCGGTTACCGTCAACGCCGCTTTGGTAACGGTGTAGGCCGTGCTGTTCGCACCCGCCTGGTTCGCGGTGATGGTATAATTGTCGCTCGTCAGGCCGGAGCCGAGGATGCCGTGGCTGCCCACACTGCTCCGCGCGTCGACCAGTGTCGTCCAGTTCGCGGCACCGGCCAGGTTCGCAAGCGTCTCGCCGTTGACGAAGCCTGTGCCCGAGACCGTGCCGTTCAGGGTCGCGGGAGACGCACCATAGATCGAGGTCGCCGCGTTCGCGGTGTAGAGCAGCGACAATGCGGCCTTTCCGACCGTCAGCGCCCCGTCGGCAAAGCTGATGGCATAGTTGCTCGAGGTCAGTCCGCGTGGCGTGATGACATAATTCCCCGCATTAATTGCCCCTTGCGACGAACCGCCATAACCCAACATCCCTCCCAGGACGGAGGCGTTCTCGCCATTGACGAACCCTGTATAGGTAACGCCGTTGCCGCCAGAATAGGCGAGGCCGTCATAGGTTTTCGACGCCGCGTTGGCGGCCACCGTCAGTGCGGCCCTGGTGACGGTGTAGGCCGAACTGTTCACCGCCGCCTGGCTTGCGGTGATCGTGTAGTTGTCGCTTGTCAGGCCGGAGCCCGTGACGCTGTAGCTGCCCACCACACTCGTCGGCGTGGCTGTGGTGGCCCATGACAGGGCGCCACTCAGATTCGCAACCGTCTCCCCGTTGACGAAGCCGGTACCGGACACGGTGCCACCCAGGCTCGCGAGCGATGCGCCATAGGTCGAGGTCGCCGCATTGGCGGTATAGACCAGCGCCACCGCCGCCTTGCCGATGGTCAGCGTGCCATCGACGAAAGTGATGGCGTAGTTGCTCGACGTCAGCCCGCCGGGCGTGATGACATAGCTTCCGGTATTCACCGCATTTTGCGACGTTCCGCTGTAGGACAGCGTCCCGCCGAGCGCCGAACTGTTCTGGCTGTTGACGAAGCCCGCATAGGTCACGCCGGTGCCGCCCGAATAGGCGACGCCGTCATAGGCCTTCGACGCCGAATTCGCGGTGATCGTCAGCGGTGCCCTGGCCACCGTATAGGCCGTTGCATTTCCGGAAGCCTGGCTTGCGGCGATAGTATAATTGCCGGCGTTCAAGCCGCTGCCGTTGATCGCGTAACTGCCCGCGTCGCTCATGGCCGTGACGGACGTCGTCCAGGTGGCAGCACCGCCCAGGTTCGCAACCGTCTCCCCGTTTACGAAACCGGTACCCGTCACGGTACCGCTCACGCTGCCCCGGGCCGACCCGTAAGTCGAGGTCGCCGCATTGGCCGTATAGGTCAATGACAGCGCCGCGCGACTTATCTCCAAGGGACCACTGACGAAGGTGAACCTGTAATTGTTCGACGTCAGCCCGGCAGGCATGATGTCATATCCACCGGCATTGATCTTGCCTTGCGCGTCGCCGCCATAAGTCAGCGTTCCGCCAAGCGACGCCGCAGTGTCACCGTTGACGAAGCCCGTGTAGGTGACGCCGTTGCCACCCGACCATGCCCGGCCGTCATAGACTTTCGACGCGCTGTTCGCCGTGACGGTCAGGCTAGCCTTGTAGATATTATAAGCCGTGCCGGCCCAACTTGCCTGGGTTTCCGTGATCGCGTAGTTGTTACTCGTCAAGCCGGATCCGGTGACGCGGTAAGAGCCCACGGGGCTCGACGGGGTCGCCGTCGTGGTCCAGGTTATCCGCCCCCCCAACCTCGCGACCGTCTCGCCGTTGACGAAACCAGTGACGTTCACTTCGCCGTCCAGGGTTGCCAGGGGCGAACCGTAGACCGAACTATACCCATATGGCGCATATTCGATCGTCAACGGCGCCCTGTTCACGGTCAACGCGCCATTGGCGAAGGTGATCGCGTAGTTGCTCGACGTCAGTCCGCGTGGCGTGATGACATAGCTGCCCGCATTCACCGCGCTCTGCGACGTCCCAGTGTAGCTGAGCGTACCGCCGAGGACCGCTGCCGTCTCGCCACCCACAAAACTCGCATAGGTGACACCGTTGCCGCCCGAGTAACCCAAGCCATTATAGGTCTTCGAGGCGTTATTGGCCGTGATTGTCAACGGCGCCTGGTTGACCAAGGCCGACACGCCCGTCGTGTCCGCCAGCGTGTAGTTCGTCGCCAGACCGCCGTTCGTCCCGTCCGCCAGCGCATAGCGGACGGTCGCCGTCCGCGTGCCGGCATCCTTGCTCGACAGCGCGCCCGCCGTGCCGGTCGCGGTCACCGTCTCGGTGCCGACGAAGCCCGACAGCGTCCCGATCGTCACCCCGCCCGCCGTCGTCGTTGCGTCATAGGTCTTCGCCGCAATGCTCGGCGCCGTGATCGTCAGCGCCTTGGCGTTAACCAGCGCCGACACGCCGAGCGTGTTCGCCAGCGTATAGTTCGACGCCAGGCCGCCATTCGTCCCGTCCGCCAGCGTGTAGCTGACATTTGCCGTCCGCGTGCCCGCATCCTTGCTCGACAACGCACCGGTTCCGGTCGCGGTCACCGTCTCGCTCCCGACGAAGCCCGACAGCGTCCCGACCGTTACCGTCCCCGCCACCGTCGACGCATCATAGGTCTTTGCCGCGATGCTCGGCGCCGTGATCGTCAACGCCTTGGGCGTGACCGTTCCCGTCAGACCGATGGTGACAGGGGTATAATTGCCTGCACCCGACCCGGACAATGTATAGCCGGTCGTCACCACGCTCTTGCCCGTTCCGGCGTTCGCGTTGACGAAGTGCGCCGTCGCGCCCGATGTTGATAGGCTGACGCTGTCACCGCTGAGCGCTGTCACCGATCCGCCGGAGACGGTCGCCGACGTTGATCCGTCATAGGCCTTGGTAGCCACGGTCACACCCGTGACGGCCAAATTCGCCGGAGTGATGGTGCCCGTGACGCCACTGGGCTGGGTCAGCGTATAGTTGGCCGCGTCGGCGCCGGAGATCGCATAGGACCCGGACAGCGTCACCGCCTTGTTGGCACCGACGTTCTTGTCGGCATAGGTGCCGGTGACGCCCGAGCCGTTCAGCACCACTACGTCGCTGCCGAACGGCGTGACCGTAGCGCCGGAGAGCGGCGCGTTCACCGTCGCGTCATAGACCTTGTTCCCGGTCACGCCCGTGACCGTCAAGGCGGCCTGGGTGACGTCGGCGGTCAAATACGTCGGCTGAAAATTGATGACGTAGTTGGACGCATCGGCGCCGCTGAGCGAGTAGTTGGCGGTGATTGCCTTGCCGGTGCCGACATTCTTGTCGGCGAAATTGCCGACGCCGACCAACGTCACGCTATCGCCGGTGACGACGCGCCCGAACGAGCTGCCGGCCGCCGAAGACTGGAGAGTACCGCCCAGCGCGACGACGGTCGTCCCGTCATAGGTCCGGGAGGTTGCGGTCGGGCTAAAGACGTTGATCCGCTTCGGATTGATCGTCAGGCTGCCGTTGACATAGGTGATGGCATAGTTGGACAGGCCGGTGCCGGTCGCGCCCGACAGGTTATCGGCGTAGGTGCCGACGGTAATGCCCGAGGCCGATCCCGTCACGGCGCTGACACTATCTCCCGCAAACAGGCCGGTCGTTGTGTAGAAATTGGTCATCGCTGACCGTCTGTACGTGCCGACTCCTGCACCACCCGTGATCGTCAGCGGCGCGACGGTGATCGAGCTTGAAGTATTCTGGAACCCGTTCGCCCCCGGCGTCGCATAGCCGTAGAGGCGCTTGCCGTTGCCGTCGAGGAAGATGAAGCTGTTGGCCGTGATGGTCTTGTTGGTGCCGACGTCCTTCGTGTCATAGGTGCCCAGGCCGCCATAGACACCCGTGATGGTGTCGTACGGCGACGTGCAGCCAGGGCATGTCAACGTCCCCGCGGTGAAGGTCGCGCTGGTTGTGCCGTCATAAACCTTGGTCCCCGCGCCCATCGTCCCGGAGACGTTGAGCGAGGGCACGCTCACCGAATAGAACAGGCCATTGCCGAAGCCCGATACGGCAGAGGTGCCATAGGTCGCGCCATATTGCTTGAAGCCATAGTTCAGGCCGCCAACCGTGTCGTTGGTGGGGCTGGTCGACCAGATTTGCCAATTGCCATTGGTGGCGGTCAGGGCGGATGCGCCGCCATTGTTGGTGAACTTCTGGGCCGCCAATACGATGGCGTTCGCACCGGTGCCGGTCGCGGTCAGGTTCGCGCCGCTCGCCAGCACGATCCCGCTGCCCGACGTCGGGCCCTGGTTCACGGCGGAGATCGTCCCACCGGTGATCGACGTCAGCGTGATGGCGCCGCTTGTCGAGTTGGTCAGGCCCGCCCCGTCGCGCAGGGCGATGGAAACCGCCCCCGCGCCGGCATTGATGGCAGTACCCGCCGCCATGGTGATCGCCGCTGCGCCGGAATCGCGCTGCGCATCGACCACGCCATTGGCCAGCCGGTCGTTCGCGATCAGTGACAGGCCACCGCCATTGGTCGTGACATTGGCGTTGATCGCGAGGGATCGACCGGCCTGCAACGTCAGCAAGCTGGTATTGGCGGTCGCCGCGGCGATCGCGGTGTTCACCGTGATATCGTTCGACGCCTGCAGCGTGACCGACGTCCCCGCCGCAAGCTGCGCGGCGATATCCGATGCCTTGATTGTGATGGTGGAGGCGGCATTACTGCCATAGGCCGTCGGCAACGCACTGGCCGCAACGGCGCTGAACAGATAGACCGCGCCGGCACCGGTCGCGAGATTGGTCGGCCCCCCGTCGCCGTCGGCACCGACAGCCAATCGGTCGCCCGCCGCGTTGAAGGCTACGCCGCGCCCAAAATAATCATCATTATCGAGCGAGATGACGGGAAGATTGCCCCCTCCGTCATAGCCGCTGCCGATGATCGAGCGGAGCGCGCCGCCGCTGAAGGATCCATCGGTGAAATCGAAGATATAGACGGCGCCGGTGTTGTTGCCGGCATTGTTGAAACCATCATCGAAATGGGCGCCCACGGCGAGGCGATCGCCAACCGCATTGAGCGAAATGGCGGTGCCGAAGCGATCGTTGGCATCCAGGTTGCTGACATCCAGGCTGGCACTGCCGCTGCCGCTGCCATAGCCCTTGCCGATAACTCCCCTCAGGCTGGCGCCCGAAAAGCTCGTATCCGAAAAGCCGAACAGGTATACTGCACCAATGTCGACAGCCGTGTTACCCGCACCACCGTCGCGATTGGCTCCGACGGCTAACCGATCACCCGCTGCGTTGAGCGAGACCGAACGGCCGAACCAGTCGTTGGCGTCCAGCCGGGCAAGGTCGAAATATTTGCCGCTGCTATCGGTATAGCCCTTGCCGAGGATCGCCTGCAGCGTACCGCCGGAAAAGCTCGTATCGGTGAAGGTGAAGAGATAAGCCGCACCGCTCTGTGACGAGGCATTGCCCTGCCCCGCGTCGTTGACTGCCCCAACCGCCAGTCGGTCGCCGGCCGCGTTCAGCGAGACCGATGCGCCGAACTGGTCGCCGGGCTCGAGATTGGCGACGTTCCGGCTGTTGCCACCGCTATATCCCTTGCCGATCACCCCCGCGAGGGAAGCTCCGGAAAAGCTGGTGTCGGTGAAGCTGAAGAGGTAAACTGCGCCATAATCGCTGGAGGTGCTGGTGGGGCTTTGACCATCATCCGTTAAAGCGCCTACTGCAAGGCGGTTACCCGACGCGTTCAACGACACGCCAACGCCGAACTGGTTACCTGCTGCGGCGCCGCTGGTATTGTAATTCTTTCCGCCGGTGTAGCCGTTGCCGATTACGGCCTGCAGCGTGCCGCCGGAGAAGTTGGTGTCGCTGAAACTGAAAAGATAGACGGCACCGGCATTTGGCGTCGTGCCGCTGAGACCCGTATCTCCAATCGCCCCGATTGCGAGGCGCGTAGCATCTGAATTCAGCGAAGGAGAATATCCGAACGCCGCGCCGCTTCCGATCGGACCGACGTCTAGGTCCTTGCCCGCATTGTATCCGCGACCAAGCGTTGACAGCAGCGTTGCGCCAGAGAAATTGCTGTCCGAGAAGCTGAACAGGTAAGCGCCACCGCTGGCCGAGGTCATGCCATTGGAGCCGGACCCTTGCGGATCCCCGATCGCCAATCGATCGCCCGTCCCGTTCAAGGCAAGCGCGCTCGCGAACCGGCCGCTGATCCCGTTGACGAACAGGTTCGGCACACCTCTGTTCCCGCTACCAATGGTCGCCGTCAGAGCGCCGTTGGAAAAATTCCCATCGCTGAACGAAAACAGAAATGCCGTGTTGACCCAGCTGCCAACCGCCAAGCGATCACCAATCGCATTGAACGAAACCGCTCGCCCGAGATACTGATCCTGAGCCAGGCTTATATTGACGTCCTTGGACGAGGACGTGCCGTTTCCGGATCCGGTATAATCATTCCCGATGATGCCGGTAACCGAACCGCCGGAGAAACTTTGGTCGGCGAAACTGATCAGATAAACCGCGCCTCGCCCGGTTACCTGGCTTGAACCGCCGCCGTAATCACCGAAAGAGCCGACTGCCAGTCGATTTCCCGACCCATTCAGCGCGACCGAGGTGCCGAACCGACGATTGAAATCGAGACGGGAAATATTAATATCGTTGGCGCCGGTATACCCGCGACCAACGATTGATTTGAGACTTCCTCCGGAGAAGTTATTGTCGGTAAATGTGAAGAGATACGCGCCGCCCATGCCGGACGGTGCGTCGAACTGTGGTCCTTGATCGGACCATGCTCCGACAGCCAGCAGATTGCCTGCGGCGTTCAGGGATACGCCACTCCCGAAATTTCCATACTGGCTCATACTTGAGCTGGGGGTGGCGAGATTGGCTACCGAAACATTCTTGGCGCCCGTGCTTGATGTATAGCCATCACCGATCGTCGCCTGCAGTGTACCGCCGGAAAAGCTCGTATCGGAAAAGCTAAAAAGATAGACGGCGCCGGTACCGAAACGGTTATTGGCCGCGCCGGCATCCATAATGGCAGCTACGGCCATGCGGTCACCCGCTGCATTGAGCGCGACCGATGATCCGAACTGATCTCCGGCATCCAGCCCCGCGACATTGACGTTCTTTACGCCGGTATAGCCCCGGCCCATGATGCCCTGCAGGACGCCGCCGGAAAAGTTGGAGTTGGTGAAGCTGAACAGATAGACCGCACCGGTGCCGTTCGCACCGTACGCGCCCGCGGTGCCGTTCGACCATTGGTTATTATAGCCATCATCGCCGGGTGCGCCGACGGCCAGAAGGGTATTGTTGGCGTTTAGTGCAAGGCTGTAGCCGAACTGGTCCTGTACTTCCAATTCGGCGACGGTCGGGTAGCCGTAGAACCGGCCGATGATCCCCTGATACGACCATGCCGGATAGTCGTTGGACGATCCGATGATGATGTTCTTCGGATCGAGCAGCAAATGCCCCCCGCCGACCGAGACCCGGTCCAGTTCCGAACTGCGCAATTCCTGGGCGGACGACAATTCCACCGCGCCGCCGCTGCCGGAGGCGCCGCTGCCCCGCGCGTCGATCGCCCCAAGGAAGGTGGTCCGTGCGTCCGACCAGACGACCGCCGTGCCGCCCTGTCCCCGCGACGCGCGGACGTCGACCCGTGTGCCGTCGTTGACGAAGGTCTGTCCGGCGTTCGCCAGAGTGGGCAACTCGCCCCAGCGGCCAGCGAAAGCGTCGTAATAGGGCTGGGTGGTATCCAGCACCTTGCCGCCCTGAAACGCACCGCCCAGGCGCACCAGACCGCCGCCGCCGCGGCCTGTCGCCGAGATGGACGTGGTCAGCAGGCGTAGGTCCATCGCCGTCATATCGACACGGCCGCCGCGGCCATAGACGCCGTCGGCCAGATAGGTGCCGGAGCTGAACGTGACGCCATCGATCAGCGAGCGGATCGTGCCGCCGTCGATCAGGCCCGAAACGTTGGTGATCGCGTCGCCATTCTCCAGCAAACGCTGCGCACGGTACGTGACGCTGCCACCCGAACCCTGGGTGGCGGTCGCTATGGTCGCACCGCCCAGCGACAGCATGCCGCCGGCCTGGACAGACACCGTACCGCCATTCTGTCGCCAGCCTGTCGACGAGGCGTCGACCAGCCCGCCTAGCCCGACGCCGCCGCCGGCGACGGTCACGCTGCCGCCTGTCGCGCCCGCCGCCGAGATCACCGATCCCGTCTCGGTCGTGACCCCGCCTGGTCCCGACAGGGTGATCACGCCGCCCTGCGACGAGACGGAATCCGCGCGCACGATGCCCGTCACATTGACCGAGGCGTTGACGACATCGCGCGCCGCCGATGCGCTCAGCAGGATCTTGCCGCCCTGTGCCGCGATGGTGCCGTCATTCTCGACCAGCGCCTTGACCGGCTGACCGTTCGCGTCCCTCAACGTGCCGGTGATGGCGTCCGATGCGGCGAAGCGGACCAGTCCGTCGCCATACAGGTCGATGCCGAAGCCCTTGCCCGCGGCCAGCGACACCCGGCCCATATCGGCCAGGATCAGCCCGGAATTGCGGACATGCGGCGCGACGAACGCCGCCATGCCGGCGTCGCGGATGGTGATCCGCCCCTCGACCACGATCTCGGCCTTGTCGTTGCCGCCGTCGTCGAAGCGGAGCAGCGAATCCCCGCGCATGAAACCGGCCGCATCGATGTCATGGGTCGACACGATCAATCCGGCGGTATCGACCTGCGACCCCTTGCCGAACAGCACGCCGTTGCGGTTGATCAGCACGACCTGGCCATTGGCCTTGATCGATCCCAGGATCGTCGACGGCTCGCCGCCGGTCACGCGATTGACGGTGATCGACCTGGCGTCAGGCTGCTGGAACAGCGCCATGTCGCCCGCACCCAGCGAGAAGCGATCCCAGTTGACGATGGCGCGGTCGCTGGTCTGGGTGATCGTGGTCTGCGCCGTGCCCTGGCCGCTGATCGTCGCCTGCCCCGCCACGACCTGACCGCCCGTCGTCTGTGCGAAGGCCGGAGCGGCATGCAGCATCATCCCCGCCGCGACCGTGATCGCGATCCCGCTCGTGCCGCCGTACCAGCGCTTGCCCCTGTTCGTCATCGCATCAAACCCTAGAAATCGCCATGTTTCGTTGCGCCCCCGCCCGGCCCCGTGCCCGGCGGCCGGCATCAGAAGCGGAAGGAGATATTGCCGAGAAGCCGTCCGCCGCGTTCCGGCGGGCTGCCACGCGGTGCCTGCACCACCCGGCTCGCCTCGATGCCGCCGCTCATATGGTCGGTCAGGCTCAGTCGCAGGCCGAGCCCGGCGGTGGCGGCCGTGCTCGCCCGGCGCTCGCCCGGCAGCAGGCGCCCCTGCTGCCAGACCTTGCCGGCATCGACGAAGCCATAGGTCTGCACGCCCACCGGCATTTCCCCGATGGAGCCCGGCGCGCTCCATCGCAGCTCGACGCTGGACAACAGGCAATGGTCGCCCACCATCGTGCCCGCGTCGAACCGCCGCCCGAAGCGCCGGCCACCATAGCTGCACTCCGCCGAGCTATAGAGCGGCCCCCGCGCCGCCACCTGGGCCTGCGCGGCGATCAGCGTCGTGACCTGTCCGCCCGCCAGACGCGCGATCGGCTGAAGCCGCTGCACCTCCATCGTCAGCAGGACATAGTCGAGCCGCCCATTCGCCCGGCTGTTGGCCCGCGCGTCGAGCCGCTTGAGCCCTTGCTCAATCCCCAGGCGGAGCGAGTTCGCCGCCTGGCTCGCATCGGTCACATCATAGGTCAGCGCGGTCACCACCGAGCGCAGCCGGTCGCGCAGTTCGGGACGACCCAACAGCTCGGAATCGGCATTGGCGATCGCCCCGCCGACCTCGATCGCCAGATTCTCGGTCCGCGACCGGATGAGAGGATAGCTCAGCGTGGCGCGCCCGATCGTGGCGCTGCCCTGATAGCCGAGAAAGCGCAGCAGCGGCGTGGTCGGCCGGGTGTGCGAATAGCTGCCCGACACGCCCAGTGTCAGCCCATCCTGATCGAGGATCGACACATAGTCGCCCGACAGGCTCCAATAGGCGCCGCTGGTGACGTTCTGATACGCGCCGAGCCGCAGCCGGTCGCCACCGGTCAGCAGCGCGTTCACGTCCATCGTCCCGCCCACGACATGCGTGCCCAGCGAGCGGGGCATGTAGCTGTTATAGCCCAGATCGAGCGAGCGTCGCTTGCGCGCAATCTCGATCGTCAGGATCGATCCGCCGACCATGTCCGGAGCGGGCGACAGCGTCGCGCGTACCGATACGCCCGGCACGTCGTTGATGAGCAGCAGAAAGCGTTCGAGGTCGGCGTTGCGCAGCGGCCGCGACTGACGGATGCGCTCGGCGATGTCGGCGACCGGACCGCGCCCCAGCAAGCCGCCGGGCAGTTTCGCGCCGGTGAAGTCGATCCGCGACACGACGCCCTCGACCACCCGGATGGTGACGATGCCATCCTCGATCTTCTGCTGCGGCACGACCGCGAACGAGATGGCATAGCCCGCGCGCGAATAGGCACGGGTGATCGCATTGGCGAAGCGGAACACGTCCTCGACGCTGATCTCTTCGCCGGGATGCTTGTCCCATTCGCGCATCAGCCGATCGGCGGGGATGACGGTCGCGCCCTCGATATGAACCTCACGCAGCACGAAGCGCGTCGTTGCCGCCGCCTCGGGCGCGACCTGTTCCGGCGCGGACCGAACCACCGGCGGCGCGGCGGGAACCGGTTCGAGCGGCTTTTCGAGATTGTCCTGCAGCCTGTTGGGGTCGAGCGTCTGCGGCACGACCGGTCGCATATCCGTCTGCGCGGCCACCGAGGAGGCGAAGGCCAGCATCAGCGGCGGCGCGGCAAGGCTGCCCAAACCACCGGCCATCACACGACGGCAAACGGTCCGGGCACGAAGACGATGCTGATGGGGGTACAAGGAAACCTCTGAGAACGAAGCGCACTGGACGGCGAGGGGAAAGGAAGGGAGGAAGGATCGCGCTGGAAGGAACGCCTTTGGCCACGGCCTCATCGCGGCGCTTCCAGCCGATCGCCGCTCCCCCAGCCCTGCCGCCATAATCGGGTGAGCGAAGGCACGGCATGAAGGTAACCTTGTTGCCAAACTGGCCCTGCGGCCTCGACCAGTTCCGCCTGGGCCCGGGTCTCGATCCCCTCGACCACCACTTCGGCACCGAAGGACCGTGCCAATTCCACCATTTGCAGGAAGATCGACGCATCGCGCGGGCTGAGCACCGCGCGGTCAAGGAACAGCCGGTCGATCTTGATGATCTCGGGCGCGAAGACGAGCAGTTGCCGGATCGATGCGAAGCCCACGCCGAAATCGTCGATCGCGATGCGACAGCCCAGAGCCTTGACCGCCGCGACAAAGGCCGAGGCGCGATTCATGTCGGCGACAAGCGCGGTCTCGGTGATCTCCCAGACCAATCGCCGCGCGATATCCGGCCGGCGTTCAAGCCGGTCGAGCACGTCGCCCCAGGACTGGGTACAGGACAGGCTCTGCGCCGAGACATTGGCGGCCAGCGCCACGCCAGGCGCATCCTCCAACTCGTCGATCACCGACGAGACGACATATCGGTCCAACAGGCAGACAAAGCCAAGTCGCTCCAGGGCGAGGAGCAGCCCTTCAGGCGACCGTACCGAACCGTCATCGTCGCCGTCACAGGGGCGACACAGCGCCTCATGATATAAGACGCGGCCGTTGCCACCGACCACCGGTTGCCAGTGGAGAACCAACCCTTGCGCGTTTCGTGACGCCGCCTCGGGAACATCGCCGCCCAGCAACGGGACCAGCTTTGCGAACAACGCCATGTCGGACCGATAAATGGCGGCGGCGTCCGGTCCCTCGCCCACCGGCGGGCCCGCAAATGGCAGGATGCGCCCGTTCCGCCCCACCGCGAAGGTCCAGTCGGCGGACAGCCATGCGCAGATTTCCGCCTCGCCCGTCGCGATCGGCTGCCCCAGCATCGTGATACAGAAGGTGGACAGCCATGACGGCAGCAAAGCCTCGACGGCATCCTCGGCCCCCGCCTGATCGAGCAGCAGGTCCACCGCAAACGTGCCACCGGGCTCGATCACGATATTGGCCGCCATGGGAAAGGCAGCGGTCAGGCGCCGTTGAATCTCAGCCGCGACTTCTCCCGCCGCCCTTGCCCCGTAGGCCCACTCGATATGGGCATGATTGCAGATGCGCAGGACCAGACGGGCCGAGACGGCACCGACCTGACGGACAGCGAGCCCCGGCACGAATGCCTCCGGGCCGGCCCGCGTCAACCTGTCCCGCCCCATGTGCATCACCGCCCCCAGCCCCCGAAACGCAGCCGTCAAGTCGGTGCGTGAGTTACAGTTTAGCCAAAACTGTATCAGCTGTGCCGCGCCTGCCCTCTGTCAGTCTCCGGCGACCCCGTTCTAAATATATGTCAGACAAGGAGGACGCCAAAAGCAATGACGCCCATGATATTCAACAATGATGGTCAGAGAAAGTATCTAACCCCCGCCGAGATTGACGTATTCGTCAATGCATCGGGCCGATTCCCGAGCAGCGTCCGCTTTTTTTGCATGATGATTGCCTATTCGGGATGTCGCATATCAGAAGCCTTGGCGATGAAGCAGAGCAGCATAGACTTCGTGTCGCGCCATGTGGTGATACGATGCTTGAAGAAGCGCGGAAAGACGATATTCCGATCGATCCCACTACCATCTCGTTTTCTTGATATGCTTCGGTCGTGGATCAAGAAAGAGAAACGTCAGGACGGTTTCCTGTGGCCCTGGTCACGAATGACGGGCTATCGCCGCATCCGAGACGTCATGAATGCCGCCAATATCCGGGGCCACCATGCGTCGCCTAAAGGCTTGCGACATGGTTTTGGCGTCAGGGCTGTCCAGTCCAGCGTCCCCCTAACGTTGATCCAGCGCTGGCTCGGCCATGCCGATATCAAGACCACGGCGATCTATACCAACGCGATCGGCCCCGAAGAACGTCGTATTGCATCGCGCATGTGGCGCACCAATGCTATAAACAAGCCAACGCCCGAGGAATATGCCCCTGCAACACCGGATAATAGCCTTAACGGCAAGGAAACAGAGAAAAGTAATCATGAAGCTCGGATGCCCCCGAGCCAGTCGCGAATGGTAAATAGCAGTTTAACATTCTTAGAAAATTCGGACCGTAGCCGGCATATTTGTGTAACAACTCAAGAACTTTCACCAAAACATACATATGGTAAAATAGACGGTTGCTCGTTGATACAGTTTTGGCTAAACTGTATCAATAAATTACCATCATTATCAACAAGTTACAAGAATTTTGCGCACCTTGATCCTTTGCGGCGGCTTAACCCCGAAATGGGGCGGACTACCATGCCGCAACCAATTCCGATGCGCTCTCCGATCCGAAACAGATAGGTCACCAAGTCGGATCGACATTCATCGTAGCCAGCGCCCGCAACCACCGGGTGGTCGAGATCCGTGAGGTGGATGAGATGCTATAGTATAATGGCCTCAACGCGTTTGGCCGCTCATCGTGACCCCATCGAGCGTTGAGCAGATCGTTGAAAAATGGGTTGGCGTTGCACGCTGGAGGTGATTCATCGCGAACGAAGCGATGAGGATGAATGGATACGGGGCGGTGACGGGTGATCGGAAAATTGTTCTCGTACGCCGATCTGGAGCGGCGGATGCCGGCGGGTCATCAGTTGCGCACGATCCGCGCGGTGGCGAATGCGGCGCTGGCGGGGTAGGCCCCGATCTGAAGGCGAGCTATTCGCGGATCGGGCGACCGTCGATCGCATTGGAGAAGCTACTGCGCGCGCTGCTGTTGCAGGTGTTCGGCGGCATTCGCTTGGAACGGCAGATGATGGAGCGGCTGGACTTCGTCCCCGGCCTGTGCCTGGGCAGGCTCTGCCGTTTCGCGGGTTTGTCGGGCTGGGCGTGGACGAGCGAGTGTGGGATGCCTAAACGCTCTCGAAGAACCGCGAGCGCCTGCGGGATCGCGGCCCGCTTCCTGTCGTCGATCCTGGCCCTGCCGCGGGTCCGGCCGCTGCTACCGAGCGACCACTTCTCGTTCGACGGCACGCCGGCTACGCCGCCAGCCAGCAGGTCCGCAAGGATGGCACGAAATGGACGGACGCGACCGCGCGAAACATGGCTGTTCTGGACTGCAAGTCCGTCGATCAAACCAGGCGCGAATATCGGCGGCCCGGATAGACGAGTCCATCGCCTCACCGCTGAAAACGGACGCGGCGCGGTGCTCGTCAACCATTCGCTCCGCTCACTCGCGGATCTCTGGTGAAGGTTCTTTTCCCATCTTGCTCATACCGGATGTTCCGCCCCACCGTTCAAAGCCCCCGGCAAACCCAGGCAACTTCATCCCGTCCTTCGGGGATCGGTTAGGCGTGATCGTGACGGAAACCGGCGTTAGTGAACTCATGGGGGGCATAGGAGAGTCGCAACGGAACGCGAGGCGCTAGCAGAATGGGTGGGGCGTGAGATCCTGCCGCACGAACGTGACCTGCGCGGCTGGTTGCGGCGTCGCCTCGTGCCGCCCGCCGACGTGGAGGACATCGTGCAGGAATGCTATTGCCGCCTTGCGCAACTCCGCAGCATCGAGGAAATCGATTCGCCGCGTGCCTATCTGTTCACCATGGCGCGCAACCTCGTCCACCGTCAGCGTCGTCACGCACGCGTGGTGTGGATCGAGTCGATCTCGGCGGATGAAGTGGGCGAACTCGCCAGCGAAAGTCCGTTGCAAGATCGAGTCGCCGCCGCGCGACAGGAGGTCGATCGCGTCCGCAGGGCACTCGCCACGCTGTCCGAGCGCGCGCGGCGCATCTTCGTCATGCGACGCGTCGAGGGGCTCAGCCAGAAGGAGATCGCCGTCGCGCTCGGCGTGACGGAGACGATCGTGGAGAATGATGCCAGCCGCAGCCTTCGCGCGATCCTGCGCCATTTGACCGACGAAGAGGCCGACACGGCCAATTGCACCCGCGAAGGAGGCGATCGTGCCCGCACCCGGTGACGATGCCGCCGCCTGGGCGCTGCGCCACCCGCTCGACGCGGCAGGCAAGCGCGCGCTGGAGGCCTGGCTGGCAAGCGACCCGCGCAATGCGGGCGCGCTGCTGCGCGCGATGGCGGCCCTGACCGTCGTCGACCGCGTCATCACTGAGGACGCTGAGCCCCCGCCCCATCGTGCGCCAGCCACGAGATGGTCGAGCCGACGTGGCCTGCTGATCGGTATGACAGGCGCTATCGCCGCGAGCGTGGCCGGCCTGATCGGCTGGCGTCAGTTCGCCGCCGACCATGTCACGACCGCGCGCGGTGAGATCAGGCGCCTGCCTTTCGCGGACGGGTCCGTCGCCACGATCGACAGCGACAGCGCGCTTCGCGTCGTGCTGGCCAGCGAGCAGCGTTGGATCGCACTCGACCGTGGCCAAGCCTGGTTCCAGGTCGCCAAGGATCGTTCGCGCCCCTTCATCGTCGACGCCGGCATTGCCCAGGCGCGCGCGGTCGGCACCGCTTTTTCGGTCGAACGGCGCGACGACGGTGTCGAGGTCGCGGTCACCGAGGGTCAGGTGGCGGTCTGGCCCAGCGCGGCCAGCGGTACGATGACGATCCTGCACGCCGGTCAATATGCGCGTTTCCGGTCGTCCGACGCCGCGCCGGTCACCGGCACCGCGCCCGCCGCGATCGAGCGTTCGCTGGCCTGGCGCGGCGGCGAGATCGCTCTGGAGAACGAAACCGTGGCGGCCGCGGTCGCCCAGTTCAACCGCTACAACCACCGCCAGCTTGTGGTCGACGACGCCGAATTGGCGCAGGAGCGGCTGATCGGCCTGTTCCAGATCGATCGACCCGAGGATTTCGCCGCCTCGCTCGCCGCGTCTTTCCCTGTTGCGGTCACGAGCGGTCCCGACACAATTCGGCTGGAGCGGAAAAAGTCGCCGCCGTCCTGACGGAAGAGGCTCGCGCCGAACTCAAGGGAGGTGAGCGCTTCGACAACAGGAGCGCCGCTCCCGGGAGAGGAACCCTATGTCACTCGCGCGTCATCGCCTGCTCGGCACCGCTGCCATCATCCTGTCGAACGCTGCCCTCGCGACCGTCGCCGACGCGCAGACGCGTCGCTTCGACGTGCCCGCGCAACCGGCACGCACCGGCATTCCTCAATTCGCGCATCAGGCGGGGGTCCAGATCCTCGTCTCGAGCTCCCTCGCCGAGAAGGCGACCGTCAATCGGGTCAGCGGCGCACTGGACGTGACCGAGGCGCTCCGCATCCTGCTCGCGGGGACCGATCTGGTGCCGGTGCGCGCGGGCGGCGCGATCATCCTGCGCCGCGCAGCCGCCAGCGCCGCACTGATGCCCGTCGCGGTCCAGACCGGGGCGAGCGCCGCACCCGTAACACCCATATCGGAAAATCCCCCCGAGGAGACGCCCCCGCAGGACATCGTCGTCACCGGTATCCGCGCGTCCCTGCAACAGTCGATCAACGTCAAGCGCGCCGCGTCGAACATCGTCGACGTCATCACCGCGCAGGACATCGGCAAGTTGCCGGACCAGAATGTCGCGGAGTCGATGAGCCGGATCACCGGTGTCCAGATCACGCGCCGCGAGGGCGACGGATCGAACTTCACGGTGCGCGGCATCTCGCAGAACCGGCTGGAGATCAACGGCCGCACCTTCCTCGGCCCCGGCGCGGGCGGCAGCGCGTCGCTGGAATCGGTCAGCCCGGAGATCATCTCAAGCATCGTCGTCGCCAAGTCGCCGACCGCCGACATGCCCGAGGGCGCACTGGGCGCGACCGTGAACCTGAAGACCAAGCGGCCGCTCGATCTCGCCGATCTCGTCGTCAGCGGGCGTGTCCAGGGTGCCTATACCGATCAGGCGGACCATCTGGGCTATCGAGGCTCGGCGCTGGTCTCCAAGAAGTTCGGTGACAGCTTCGGCGTGCTGGCGAGCGCGGCCTATTCGAACACGCGGACGCGCGGCTATCAGTTCGACACCGGCGGCTGGACCCGCACCAACAATATCGACGGCAATGGCGACGGCATCAACGATCCGGGACTCTATCGACCCAATCGCTATATGGCGCGGATCTTCGACCGCGCCGAGCAACGGCTGACGCTCAACGGTTCGCTGCAATACCGCCCGGTCGACCGGTTCGAATTCATTCTCGACGGCACCTACACATGGCTCAAGCGCGAGCGCCAGAGTGCCAATTACCAGGTGTTGTTCAACGACAATGACGTGGGCGCCGTGGCCGATGAGAACGGCACGGTGGTCAGCGGCACGTTCAACAACGTCACCGTCCGCCCGCTGATCTATGACGAGCCGACCGAATTCAGGTCGACCAACATCGGCGGCTCGGCGAAATATGAGGGCGAAGTGGTGACGGTGCGCGCCGACGCCTCATACAGCAAGGGGCGCGGCACGGACGGCGGGCCGGGTGCCTCGTTCACCTATGTCGTCGTCCCGCGCGCCGGGAGGATCGCCAATGCCAGCTATGATTTCTCGCGCGGGGGCGCGGTGCCGAACCTTTCGCTGGGCTCGAACTTCGACCTGAACGACCCTGCCCAGTATCAGCTGGCATCAATCTTCGAGAATGACTTCGTCACCGACAATTCGGGTTATGATGCGCGGCTCGACTTCACCATCCGCACCGATCTCGGCCCGCTTCGGACGATCGAGGTGGGCGGACGGTACGAGAAGATCCAGTTCTACTCCGAGGCGCCGCAGAACATTCCCACGGCGGCGAGCCTGCTTGGGCGCGGTGATCGCAACGGCGACGGCATTCTCACGGTCGATGAATTGCCGGGCCTGGTCTACGACAATCGCCAGGGCAGCTTCTTCCCCGGCGTCTCGGGAGATTTCCCTCGCGACATACTGGGCGGGGGCACCGACAAGGGGGCGGCGCGCGACGCCTTCGGGCTTCCAGTCCCGCGCGCCGACACCATCCCGTTTGGCCGCGTCTCGATCAAGGACGTCGATCAAGACACGCTGGCTTTCTACGCCAAGGGCAATTTCGCCGGTACGCTGGGCAGCATGCCGATCAGCGGCAATGCCGGTGTGCGCTACATCACCTTCGAGCGCATTTCTTCCGGCTTCCTTTCCGACACGCAGCCGACGCTTTCGAAATCGCGCTTCGACTACTGGCTGCCGAGCGCCAATGCCGCGCTCGATCTGCGCAGCAACCTGACCTTGCGCGCGGCCGCGGCCAAGGTGGTCGCGCGGCCGAGCCTGAGTGACGTCGGGGTCAGCTTCGTGCCGCTGTTCGTGTCGCGGACCGGCTCGCGTGGCAACCCTGCGCTGCGTCCGTTCGAGGCGACGCAGTATGACATGACGCTCGAATGGTATTTCGCCCCATCGAGCGCGATCACGGTCGCGGGCTTCTACAAGAACGTCGATTCCTTCACGATCAACCGCACGCAGAGCGAGCTCGTCGCGGGTCTGTCCGATCAGATCGATCCCAGCACCGGCCAGCCCTATGGCCCGTTTCAGATCACGCAGCCGGTCAACGGGGAATCGGGCACGATCAAGGGGGTGGAGGTCGCGTATCAGCAATCGCTCCGCTTCCTGCCGGGCCTCCTGCGCAATCTCGGCGTCCAGGCCAACTATACCTTCGTCGACAGCGAGACCCCGCTGGTCGACGAGGCGACACAGGCCCGCCTGCCGCTTCCGGGCCTGTCCAAGCACAGCTATAATCTGATTGGCTTTTACGAGGATTCCACCGTGTCGGCGCGCGTCGCCTACATCTATCGCAGCAGCTACCTGCTCGGCCAGGGCAGCGCGGCGGCGGGGGGCAGTTCCTATGTCGCCGGACGTGGCCAACTCGACGCTTCGGGACAGGTCAATCTCACCCGCTCGGTTCGGCTCACGGTCGAGGCGATCAACCTGACCCGCGCGATGGATCGGCAATATCTCCAGACACCGCTGCGGCTGCTCAACGCCGCGCGCGAGGATCGCCGCATCTTCTTCGGCGTCGCCGCAACCTTCTGAGGATATCCGTCATGGCACCGCTTCGCCTCGCACCGCTGCTCCTCCTGCTCGTGGGTGCCGCCCCGCCCCCGGCCGAGCCGGTCGCCGACATCGTCATCTACGGCTGCACCGCCGGCGGCGTGATCGCCGCGATCGAGGGGCGGCGCCTGGGGCGCAGCGTCGTGCTCGTCTGCCGGGACGCCTATGTCGGCGGCATGACCACCAACGGGCTGAGCTGGTCCGATACCGGCAACCATCGCGCGATCGGCGGGCTGGCGCTCGACTTCTATCGCCGTGTGAAGCGGCATTATGACGATCCCGCCGCCTGGACGCTCGCGCCACGCCCCGCCCGCGCCGAGAATTTCGTCGACGACGGCGCGATGTGGCAGTTCGAGCCACGAGTTGCCGAGCGCATCCTGGAGGACTGGATCGCCGAAGCCGGGGTCACGGTCGTCCGCGACCAGCCGATCGATCGAAGCCTGCACGGCGTGGAGCGCAACGGGACCCGCTTGGTCGCGTTCCGCTCGGTCCATGGCCGTCGCTTCGCGGGACGGATGTTCATCGACGCCAGCTACGAGGGCGATCTGATGGCGGGCGCCGGTGTCTCCTTCGCAACGGGGCGCGAGGCGAATGCGACATATGGCGAGACGCTCAATGGGGTGCAGGCGCGCAACACGACCAACCATCAGTTCACGCTCGATATCGACCCCTATCGGGTCAAGGGCGATCCCGCCAGCGGCCTGCTGCCCCGCATAAGCCCGGCACGATTGGCCCCGGATGGCAGTGCCGACAGCAAGATCCAGGCCTATACCTATCGCCTGTGCCTTACCGACGTGCCCGCCAACCGGTTGCCGCTGCCGCGACCCGAGGGTTATGACGCCGGTCGATATGCCCTGCTCCAGCGGTATATGGACGCGGGCTATCGCAACTTCTTCCAGAAGTTCGATCGCATCCCCAACGGCAAGGCGGACGTCAACAATTTCGGCGCCTTCTCGACCGACAATATCGGCATGAACTACGGCTACCCGCGCGGCAGCGACGCCGAGCGTGCGGCGATCGCGGCGGAGCACCGGCGCTATCAGCAGGGCCTGCTCTGGTACATGGCGAACGACCCGCGCGTCCCCGCCGAGACACGCGCGGAGATGGGACGCTGGGGACTGTGCAAGGACGAGTTCACCGGCAACAAGGGCTGGCCCCGCGAGATGTATGTGCGCGAGGCGAGGCGGATGACGTCCGATTTCGTGATGGCGGAACCGCATGTGAGAGGTCTGAAGCCGACGCCGCGTCCGATCGGCATGGGCTCTTACCAGATGGACTCCCATAATGTGCAGCGCGTGGTCGACGCGCGCGGCTTTGCGCGCAACGAGGGTAATATCGAGGTCGGTGTCGCCAGCCCCTACCCCATCGCCTATGACGCGATCGTGCCGCGGCGGTCGGAGGCGACCAACCTGCTGGTGCCGGTCGCACTATCCGCGTCGCACATCGCCTATGGCACGATCCGCATGGAACCGGTCTTCATGATCCTCGGACAATCGGCGGCAAATGCCGCCGACCTGGCGCTGCGTTCATCGCTTCCCGTGCAGCAGGTACCGTACGGCGCGCTCCGCGCTCGTCTGCTCGACCAGCGACAGGTGCTGTCCTTGCCCAAATAGCGCAGCGGACTTCGCATACTTTTCATTCAAGATCGCGGCGGCAATCGAGCAGGTGTACCGCCCGAGGTCAAAACGTCAGGGCGATATTCCTTCCCTTTGCGAGAAGGCGGCTGGTTCCCGCATCTATCGTCGATGAAACGCGAATGTCTATCCGCAATCGGATCGCGATTGTCCTGACGATAGATCGGTTCGACCGGCGAAGCGTGAGCGACCAGCCACGACCTTTCAATATGGTGGCATCGCCCCGTTTTACCGCCGTCATTCCGGCAGCGATCAATTGTCGAGCGACTTGCCCCTGGAGATGGGCCGGCAGCGAAAGCTCCAGTCCGGCGATGTCGAACCGGCCTTGGCCCGCCGCTCTGCGGGGCGCCAGAATCGTGCGTCGGTCGGTCGCGGGAAATCCCAACTGCCATCGGCCGAAATCGGGTCGATAGGTCATGGCCCAGATGGATATGTCCGGGCGCTCTGCGGTTTCCCGGCACTGGATCGAGTCATACCATGGAATGGACGGCTGGCTACGTGTCCAGACGACGGTTGCTCGACTGTAGGTGGCGGGGCAATAGGCCTGCCACTGCTTCGAAAGCCGCTCGAACGTCCGGGGACGGTCTTCGGTAAGGGCGATACCGATCTTGCCCACGGGCTCGTCGAAGCGGTTCTTCGGCGCGAACAGCTCCAGATAGGTCGTCCGACCACGCAGGAAGATGCGGCCGGCATCCGCGCGCGATGGTGTATAGTCGGGCAAGCCGCCGTCGCTGGGCCCGAGGAGATGGGCGATATGCGGATCGCTGCGCATGGCGTCGAACGTCGCCTGATCGAGAACGACATAGACGTGATTGAGCGCGGGTCCGGCATCGGCGGCCGACGCCGTGAGGAATGCCATCGCAACGAGCAATGCCTTCATGCGACAAGCTCGAAGCGGCCGAGGGCGGGAGAAAAGCGAACGGCGGGCGTGTCGAATGCGGCTCCGATACGTCCGCTTGCGATCAGCTCCGCCGCGCTACCCACCGAAAGATCGCCTTGCCCGTCCAGGAGCCACACGCTGTCCGCCAGTTGCAGCGACAGGTCTAGATCGTGGCTGGAGAGCAACACGATCGCGCCGGTCGCTCGCGCGTGTTCGCGCAGCAGCGCCATCGTCTCGACGCGGCCGGGCAGGTCGAGGAACGCGGTGATCTCATCGAGGATCATCAACTGCGGCGCCTGGGCGATCGCGCGCGCGATCATCACGCGCTGGCGTTCGCCGTCGGACAGGTCGTCGAACAGGCGACCGGCAAAGGCGGTCGCGCCCGAGATCGCAAGCGCGGCGGCCACCTGTGCGCGGTCGTCGGGGGAAAGACGTCCCTGCCAGCCGGTGAAGGGCTGGCGGCGGAGCGAGACCACATCGTCGACGGTCAGGCCGGGGCTGGCGGCACGCTCGGTCAGGACCACGGCGACGCGGCGAGCACGGGTCTGCGGCCGCATCGCGCCGATATCCTCGTCATCCAGCAGCGCGGTACCGCCGAGCGGGGGCTGGAGGGCGGCGAGCGTGCGCATCAGCGTCGACTTGCCCGCGCCGTTGCGGCCCAGCACGCAGACGAAACTGCCTGGCGCGCCCGTGACGTCGATGTCGCCAAGCACGCGTTCTCGCGCACCGGAATAGCCGACCGACAGCGAAGCGAGCCGCAGCATCTAGCGTCGCCCCCGCATCGTCGGAGAAAAGATCAGCAGCGCAATGACGACCGGCGCGCCGACCAGCGCCAGGACGGCGTTGAGGTGCAGGAAATGCTGTTCCCACGGCGCATGGACGACGATATCCGCCGCGAAGGCCAGCAGCGAGCCGGACAGCGCGGCAAGCGGCAGCAGCGGCATCGCCGTCTTTGCGCTCGCCATGGCCAGCCTGGCGCGCCGCGTCGGCACGGTCACGCTGCTCGTCGAGATCAGGGACGAACCATCCCGCGCGTCAACGCGAGACGGAACCGACCGGAAAGGCGCAGGTCGATCCTTTGAGACATGAGATAACATAACATTGTACTATAGGGAGATAGATGCCTTGTCGAGAGGTCATGATGCAGCTCCGCGTTGATGGGCACGGTGATGGATCGGGGCATGGTGCCCGACGTCCTCGCGCGCGAAGCGGCATGGCTGCCCCCGCTCTGCCGAAATTCATCGAACCTGTGGATTCGAACGTCCGAGACGCGAAGCGAGGCGCCGTTTGCGGTAAAGTTCAAGCCGACCGCATCGGGGGGCACCAAATGATTTCGGACAGAACGGCCTCGCCGTCATTGACGAAAAGCTCGATCGATCCCGCATCGATAAGGATGCTGACCGTTACAACGCCTGCGGAAGCGTCGCAGGTCATGTCGCGGTTCTGGCGCCATGCCGCGCGTGCCGGGGCTTCGGGGCCACTGCATCGCGCTTTAGAAGCACGCGACCGTCGCGCAATTCGAATCCGACCTGGGTGCGATATCCGTCGCCGCCCCGAACCGACAGCCATGCGCCGCCGGGCCAGCCTGCCCCGGCCCGGTGTGGAGATCAGCCCCCGCCCCCGGTCATCGGCCATGCCTGCATCGTCAGCTTCGCGCTGCCGCCCCGCGCGCTCGCACTCCAGCGAAGCTGCCCGCCCCCGCGAAAGAAGCGGTCGGTGATGGTGCGCGTGCCGTCACCGATGAAGACTTCAAGGATCGACTGATCGGCCAGCACGCGCAGCCTCACACGCTTTCCCTTCAGCTCGACCGGCGCGACATGGCGGTTGGCGAAGCCGTCGTGGAAATGCGGCCCCGACCGCGTGCGGTCGACGAACACCTCGTCGACGCTCGGGTTGACGCCGATCAGCGTCTGATAGCCCTGCTCGTCGGTCAGTGCGATCGTCACCTGATCGGCGGTGCCGGTGTCGAGGTCGAGCGTCAGGTCGGCCGAACCGCCCGCGATCGGCAGGTCGGTGGGCGTTTCGCCAAGCGTGCCGGTGAACGCCTGCGGTACGCCGCGCAGGCTGGCCACCTCGCGCACCGGCATTTGCGCGATGCGATAGCCAAGGAGCGTCTTCTTTAGCGTCACCTCGCGCGGCACGGTCATCAACCCGCGCGCCGGCCAGGTCGGGATCGCCTCGGCATAGCGCCAGTCGTTGGCCCAGCCGATCCAGACGCGGCGCTGATCGTCCTTCGGCAGGTCGTTCCACGACACGGCGGCATAGAAGTCCGCGCCATAGTCCATCCACTGCGCCTCGCCCGGCCAGCCGGGGACGGTGGTGAAGCGCCTGCCATCGAAATCGCCGACGAAATACTGGCCGCCCGATCCGCCGCCGACCGCATTGTCGCCCAGGTTGATGCCGAGCACCCAGCGCGTCTCACCCGGCGCGCCGCCCTCGACCGGCAGCTCGAACAGGTCCGGGCATTCCCAATTCTTCCCTCGCCCGCCCGCAGGTCCGAAGCTGCTGGCAAAGCTCCATTGCTTGAGATCGGGCGAGGTGAACAGGACCGCACGGTTCTCCAACGCCATCACCGCCACCATCACCCAGCGCTTCGTGGGCGCGTGCCAGAAGACCTTGGGATCGCGAAACTCGGGCGAGCCGACGCTCAGCACTTCGCCATGGACGGTCCAGGTCCGACCGCGATCGTTGCTATAGGCGACATATTGCGATTGCAGCTTCGCCTTGGGATTATGCCCGGTATAGATCGCGACCAGCGGCGGCTTCCCGTTCTTTCCGAAACCGGTCCTATTGTTCCAGTCGACCACCGCGCTGCCCGAGAACGCCATGACGTCGGCGGTCTCCGGAATGGCGATCGGCAGTTCTTCCCAATGGACCAGGTCGCGGCTGACCGCATGGCCCCAGCTCATATGGCCCCAGCGGTCGCCATGCGGGTTGTACTGGAAGAACAGGTGGTACTCGCCATCATAATAGACGAGCCCGTTGGGATCGTTCATCCAGTTGCGCTCGGGCGCGAAATGATAGGTCGGGCGCGAATCGGCCCGCTGCGCCGAGGCATGGGTCGGCAGCATGAGGCCGACCATGGCGAGCAAGATGAGCGATTTCATGCCGCCTTCCCCAGATCCATGTCCTCCAGCGCCACGCCGTTGGTTTCCGGCATCACGCGCACCGTCCACACCAGTTGCACCAGCATCATCGCGCCGAAGAAGGCGAAGACCCAGCCACCGACCGCGCTCGCCACGATGGGGAACAGCCAGGTGATCGCCGCCGCCGCGACCCAGTGGGTCGTCGATCCCAGCGCCTGCCCCTTGCCGCGCACCGCGCTGGGGAACACCTCCGAGATGAAGACCCAGATCACCGCGCCCTGGCTGATCGCGAAGGCGGCGATGAAGGCGAGCAGACCGCCAAGGATCAGCGTCCCGTCCGGCGCGGCGCGTTCGAGCTGCCAGCCGACCAGCAGCAGGGCGGCGGCGCAAACCACCGAGCCGACGATCAGAAGCGGTCGCCGTCCAAAGCGGTCGATGAAGAACAGCGCCGCCACGGTGAACAGCAAATTGGTGCCGCCGACGGCGATCGACTGCAACAGGGCACTGTCCGCCCCGGCACCGGCAAGCTCGAAGATGCGCGGCGCGTAATAGAGCAGCGCATTGATACCCGACAACTGATTGAACAGCGCGATGGCGATGGCGCAAGCCACCGGAAAACTATGCGCGCTCTGGAACAGGCGGGTATCGCTCCGCCCCGCGTCGCGGCGCTCGGCAGCTTCGATCTTCACCAACTCGTCTTCAGGGGACACGAAACCCAGCCGGGTCATCACCGCCACCGCTTTGGCACGGCCATTATGGATTGCCAGCCAGCGCGGGCTTTCGGGAAGGAAAAAGGTGACGGCGAGGAACAGCGTGGAGGGCACCGCGACGATCCCGAACATCCATCGCCATGCGATGTCGGGCGGGAATGCTTGCGCGATCACATAGTTGCTGAGGAACGCGATCAGGATGCCGAGCACGATGTTGAGCTGGTTCATCGCCACCAGCCGCCCCCGGAAGCGCGCAGGCGACACTTCGGCGATATAGATCGGGGTGACCACCGATGCCGCACCGATGGCAAGGCCGCCCAGGAAACGGAACGCGATCAGCATCGGCCAGCTTTGCGCCAAAGCGGTGCCAAAGGACGAGACGACATAGGCGATCGCGACCGACAGCATGATCGCCTTGCGACCATAGCGGTCGGCGGGCGCGCCGGTGACCAGCGAGCCGATCACCGTGCCGATCAGCGCCGATGCGACGGTAAAGCCGAGCGACGCGTCGGTCAGCGCGAAGCGTTCCTGCAACGCCTGCGTCGCGCCGGAAATGACGGCGGTGTCGAACCCGAACAGCAATCCGCCCAGCGCCGCGCCGGCCGCGCTCAGCACGATTGCTGTCGTCGCCCGCGCATCGTCCCCATCCTGCCGGCCACCCGGCGTCGCGATGCTATGCATCGACCGTCTCCTTGTTCGTCTTAGAGGGTTGGGCCATGCGCCAGTGCATCGGCCATTGGCGGGTCGCGGTGCGATAGGCGAGCGCCAGCGCGCCGGTCAGCCCGGCCGACGCCCCGGCGGTCGGCGCGACGACATAATCCTTCATGTCGATCATGCGCATGCTGACATCATAGCCGGCCAGTTTTCCCACCCCGGCCTGGATGTCGAGGTGATGTAGCCGTAATCGGTCGCCAGCGGATCCCGCGGAAGGGGCCCGAAACTGCCGATCGAAAAGGCCGACAGGCCACCATGGACCTGCTGCGCATCGCGAAAGAAGTCACTGGCCGCGCCCAGCGTCTTCGCCGGGGTCCTAGGCGCGATCCGGGTTTCGGCAAGGATCCTTCCGTCACGGTCGGCAACGGCGCCCAGGAATTTGGTGCCCCCGGCCTCGATCCCGTCGAGCAGCAGCGGTTCGCTCACCACCTGCGCCCCACCCGTCCTGCATGCTGCGCTTCCGTGGCCATCATACCTCTCCCCGAAATTGCCGCTTTTGCGGTCCGACCCACTAAATCTACTAGTGTGATTTAGTGGGTCAAGGGCAATTTACCCGACATCTCAGATGCTTGTTTCACAATCGTTTGTCGCTGGTGATATCATTGCCTGCGCGGGCTCGCTTCTCGCCATGATCCGATCAGCCCCGTTTGAACAAACTGCTGAGATCAGGCGAATATTGCGCGTGTAGCGGCAACAGCCCTGCGCCCGTCGCCGCGGCCTGTCGTCCCAGCGTGCCGATGCGCAATTCGGGTGCGAAGAAATCGGGCGGGGCGTGATCGGCGAGGCGCTGTCCCACCGCCGCCGCGATGTCGGCCAGTTCCTCCGCCGCCAGCGATCCGTCGAGGATCACCGCCTCCAGGTCGAGCAGGCTGTTGGCGCCCGAAATGGCAAAGGCCAAGGCTTCGGCGCAGCGACGCCGCCATCCCTCGAGGTCGGCGGGCGTCGTCGCCCGATCCCGGTCGTAGAGCGAGGCATGGTGGATCAGCGAGTCGCGCCGGCCATCGGCCATGACCGGCATCGACGCCAATGCGCCGGCATTGCCGTGCCGACCCTGCACCACCTGCCCGCCCAGCACCAGACCACCGCCGACAAAGGTCCCCAGGTTGATGAGCAGGTAATTCTGAAGATCGGTTCCGGCCCCGCACAACAGATGCGCCAGCGCCGCCGCATTGCCGTCATTGTCGAAGAAGATCGGCCAGTGCAGCCCGTCGCGCAGCCGGTCGGCGACGTCGCCCCGGCGCCATTCCTCCGCCTGGTCTTCCGAAATCCCCAGCTCGTCGCGCCATTCCCCCAGGAACCACGGCATCGCGATGCCGATACCCAGAAAGGTGCTGGGGTCGCGCAGCGGAGAAGGCAGTTGTTCGTTCAGAAACCGGTCGATCCGCTCCACCGCCAGGGCGATGGTCGGAAAGGCACCGGCATCGCAATGCACCGCCTTTTGCTGCCCGTCGAAATCCAGCAGCACCAGCGTCATCGCATCCCGGCCGATCTCCACGCCGACCGTGTAGCCGCGGGCACCGTTGATGCGATAGACGGTGGCCGGCTGTCCCATGCCGCCGGTGCGCTTTTCGGCCTGAAACAGCAATCCGTCGCTGTCGAGCTCGTCGATGATCCGCACCACCGCCTGGGGCGACAGGCCGGTCACCCGCGCCAGTTCGGCCTTCGACGCGCCGTTCAACCGCCGGATCGCCGACAGGATCAGCCGTTCGTTATAGCGACGCATCCCGCTCGCATTCGTGCCCTTGCGCGCCATATGCATTCGGCCATCCGCTCCATCTCTGCCGTTATTGCGGATCGGTTTATCCTACCGTTCCCCGGCGACACCGACGCTACCGGCAAAGGGCGATATCAGGAAGCCGCGAACGGCCTTTGTCTCCAGCACAATGACGGCGCCCTTCGCGGTGCCCCGGAAACGACCGTTCCAACCCCGATTCACAGAGTCCCGACTTTCCGACATCCGATCACGGTCGATGAGGCTCCAGAGTCATCCCGCGTTCGTTTGCCGACGCGTCGGATCAGGCCTTTGAGCTGCGACAGCGCGTCCTTGATAAAGGAGTCGAGTTCGATCGGCTGCCGCTGGATGGCGGAGGTGCGATGCAGGATCTCAAGCTCGTACTGACGGAATTCTCGCGCACCGGCGGCATGAAGGGGTTCCGAACGGCGCAGCGATAGCAGTTTTCCTGAGGGTATCCGGATGCCAGCGAGGGGAGCACAACAAACCCCTCAGCGGCCGGACCGTTACCGCGCCAGTGGTCGCCGTCGCGTCGGAAGCAGGTGAACGACCTACCCGGCCCGCTGCGTCCGCTGGGAGGTGTTGACCAGGCTGCCATCGGTCGAATTGCCGTCCATCAAGAGCCTGATCGCGACCGCCGAATCCGGGGCGAGCCGATAGCTGCGCCGTCCGGTTTCGATGGCGTCGGCCGGGATACCGACCTGTCGAAGGGCATGTCGCAGATTGCAGATATAGACCTTGACGGCCCTGGCGTCGGCGGTGCGGATGCCCGCCGCCCGAACCAGTTCCTCGCGCGAGACATAGAAGCCGGGCTCCTCGAGCAGGCGCAACAGGATCGCCACACCGTTTCGCCCCGCCCGAGGCATCAGTGCGACGAGGCGATCGATGATCGGGAGGAGGCGCCGGTCCTGCCCCATCGGCTTTCGCGTCCGGGGCGGGATGGAAACCGCGAGGGAGGAAAACGGCTTCGACAATCCAGGGTCGATCGGAGTGCCAGGACGTTCCTCCAGACTATGGAGCAACGCGCGCGCCGCCGACAGGGCCTGGATCCCCGCGTCGATCATTCACCGACACCTGCCGTACGGTAACAGTCCCGATATTCGCAGACGCTTGATCGCTGCCCAGCATGCAATTGACAGCATCGTCCCCGGTCAGCCTCATGCCGGTGACCGTCACCGTCTTGCCGACCCGACATTGCGACCGGCATAGCGCGCGGTGTCGGTGCCGTCATAGACCTTGTTCACCGGGCCGGTCAGAGCACCCGACAGCTTGCGATCGATCACGCCGACCGCATCGACCTTGACGATCTGACGATTGCCGCCGTCATTGCCGTCCGCGATCGTCCAGCTTTCCGCACCGATCGTGCGCAGCTCCGCCGCCGTCCGATCGCGAGCTGGGCGGCATTGACAGGCATCCTGTTTGTGCTGCGCGGGCCTGCCGTGGGAGTTGCTGCCGGTCGAGATGGGCTGTGGCTCTGGCATGAGTTGCTGGCGGCGGCTGCGGGATAGGCAAGCGGCGGGCATGTGGAGCCGCCTTGCATCACGTGCTGCTGGAGCGCCTTTGGGTCGTGGAGCGCGCACACGCCTCATTCAACCGGCTCCGACGATTGCCCATCCGCTACGAACGGCGCCCAGACATGTACGAGGCCTTCATGAGTCTCGTCATTCTCAACCAGATCAAAGGGTTTTGTTAAACGCCCTAACCGGCGGCGAAGCCCATTGGCCTGATCGCCAGGGCATGGCGCGCGTTGCGCCGATTACGAACCGATTCCATCGGTACAACAAACAAGTTGCAATTTAGCGCCGATTAGGTTTCATTTTGAATCATTCGCCGATCGAGCGAATGACCGAAAGTTGCGTGGCGATCCATTTGGGTTGTCCCGGAACCTGTGATCCTGACGCCGAGGGGATGCTGACGGGTGGGTGTGACGGCGTTTCGCCGTCCGCTGCTTCAGCATCTGGACCGAGGGGGGAACAGGACGGCATGGCAACACGGCGAGCGGTACTGGGCAAATTGGGAATGTTGGCGGGGATCGGCCCGATGATGGGCGCGATGCAGGCGCTCGGGATCGCGGGGATCGCCCATGCGCAGGCTTGGGAACCCCTGCCCCAGGGGCTGGGGCGCGGGCGGCATGTCGTGGTGCTGGGGGCGGGCATCGCCGGGCTCACCTCCGCTTATGAACTGGAGCAGGCGGGTTTCCTGGTCACCCTGCTGGAAGCGCGCGACCGCGTCGGCGGACGCGCCTGGACGGTGCGCGACGGCGACCGGATCGAGATGAACGGCGAGGATACGCAGACCGCGCGATTCTCCGACGGCATTTATTTCAACGCCGGACCGGCCCGTATCCCCAGCTTTCACCAGGGACTGCTCGGGTACGCCAAGAAGTTCGGCGTACCGATGGAGGTGGAGGTCAATTCCAGCCGATCGGCCTATATCATGGGCGATGACGGGTCGAAGATCCGGATGCGCACCGCGATCAACGACATGCGGGGGCGGATCGCCGAGTTGCTGGCCAAGGCGATCAACCAGGGCTCGCTGGACCGGGAACTCAGCGCGGTCGATCGCGAGCGGCTGATGCCGTTCCTGAAGGCCTATGGCGATCTCGACGCGGACGGCAGTTTCAAGGGGAGCGAACGCTCGGGCTTCGGTACCGCGCCGGGCGCGGGCGTCACCTTCGCCTCGCCGTCGACCGCGATGCCGCTCGACCAGCTGCTCGCCAACCAGCGTCTGCCGATGACATTGTTCGAGGACAATCTGTACATGCAGGCGACGATGTTCGAGCCGGTGGGCGGCATGGACCGCATCCATGCGGGCTTCGACCGCCATCTGCGCCGCCCCGCGCTGTTGGGTGCCGAGGTGACGGAGATTCGGCAGAAACCGGCCGGGGTCGATGTCATCTATCGCGACCGGAGCAGTGGCGTGGTCACCACGGTCGCCGCCGACTATCTGATCTGCACCATCCCCTTCCCCGTATTGGCGGGGATCGCCACCAACTTCTCCCCCCGGCTGAAGCGCACCATCGCCGAGGTGAAGTATGATTATTCCAACAAGGTCGCCTTTGAGAGCCCGCGCTTCTGGGAACGCGAACAGATTTATGGCGGCATCTCGTTCGTCGGCGGGCCGACCACGCTGGTCTGGTATCCGTCGGCGGGGCTGCACAGCGAGCGCGGCATGATCCTGGGCTGCTATAGCTCCGGCCCGGCCGCCGCCGAGTTCCAGAAGCGGCCGATCGCCGAGCAGATCGCCTTTTCGCGCAGCGTCATCGACCGGCTGCACCCCGGGCATGGCGCCGATTGCGTCAATGGCCTGGCGGTCAACTGGCACAAAATTCCCTTCAGCCTGGGGCCCTGGCCCGACTGGAACGCCGGAAGCGCCAACGGTCGGCAGGAGGGGCATATCGACACCCCCGCCTATCGCTTCCTCCAGGAGCCGGAGGGTCGCGTCTATTTCGCCGGCGCGGCGCTGAGCCAGACGCCGGGTTGGCAGGAAGGCGGCATCCAGTCGGCCCAGCGGCAGGTGAGTGCCCTCGCCCGGCGCGTCGCCAGCGAGGGGCCGGCCGCGGCCAGACGCGCGGCCTGAGCCCGGCGGGGCGGGCGCCAAGCCCCCGCCCCGCCGCTTCCTTGAATTAACAACACGAATTCATCCGGCTTCGTATCGACGGAAGCTGTACAATTCGTGCATCTTACAAGTGTTGACGACATAAGTGTTGCAGATTTGCGACATTCATTTGAAAATGACATAACGCCGCAAATGATAACCTTGCCATGACCAAGCATTCATCAAATCATGATCGGCGGAAAATTACTTCCATATACGGATATGTCGTCACGACCACATCATAAATCAAAAGGACATGATTGGGAGGGGATCCTGTTTGTTGCGCTACAACAAGGGGGATAACCATGATGAATCGCCATGCCGTGTCCTATATCGCATTGACGACCTGCCTGCTGTTCGGAGCGAGCACCGCCGCATCGGCGCAAGTGACCTCCGGCCTGACGCCCGTCTCAGCGACGACCATGTCCGATCCGGAGCCCGATCCCACGGAGGCCACGCCCGCGCAGAAGGGCGATGAGATCATCGTCACCGGCACGCGCGCGACCGGCATCACCGCCGCCGAAAGCGCCGCCCCGATCAAGGTCCTGGGCGAAGAGGCACTCAGCCATGTCGGCCAGCCCAACCTCAACCAGGTGCTGACCCAGCTCGTCCCCTCCTTCGTCGCGCAGGCGTTCGGCGGCGACACCGCCAATCTGACGCTGTCGGCGCGGTTGCGCGGCCTCAGCCCCAACCACACGCTGGTGCTGGTCAACGGCAAACGGCGACACGGCACCTCGAACCTCGCGGTCCTCGGCGGACCTTTCCAAGGCGCGGCGACCGCCGATCTCGACCTGATCAGCCCCTCGTCGATCAAGCGGATCGAAGTGCTGGAAGATGGCGCGGCGGCCCAATATGGCTCGGACGCGATCGCGGGCGTCATCAACGTCATCCTGAAGGACGATGCGTCGGGCGGCGACGGCTATATTACCGCGGGCAAGAATTATGACGTCGGCGGCGACACGTTGGCGGGCACGCTGCACCTGGCGACCAAGGTCGGCGAGACGGGCTATTTCAACGTCACCGCCTTTCACCGCTTCCACGATTTCACCCAGGTCGGCGGGCTCGACCGGCGCGTGACCGACAGCAGCGGCGCGCTGTTGACCGCGACGTCCAATCCCTCGCTCAATGCCCTTCAGCGACAACTCTATCCGCTGATGGACAATTTCCCCTACGTCAACAGGATCAACGGCGACGCCCAATCCTGGCTGACGAACCTTCAATACAATACCGCCTATGACTTCGGCGATGTCCAGGTCTACAGCTTCGGCACCTATTCCAAGCGGATCGCCAGCGCTCGCCAGAATGTGCGCGTGCCGACCCGCGTGTCGCGCACCGTCGGGGGCGTGACGACCTATTTCGATCCCGATGGCGACAACCCGGTCAACGGCTTCACCCCGCGCGAGAAGATCCGCGAGGACGACATGGCCTTTACCGGCGGCGTACGCGGCACCGTCAGCGGTTTCCAATATGACCTGTCGACGACCTTCGGCCAGGACAAGGCCGAGATCTACACCGTCGATTCGGCCAATGCCTCGCTCTATGCCGATACCGGCTTCACCCCGACCAGCTTCTATAACGGCGTCTTCAAATCGACCGAGTTCACGGTCAACGCCGACGTCCGACGCGAGATCGAGGCCGGGCTGGCGACGCCGATCAACGTCGCGTTCGGGGCGGAGTATCGCCGCAACGTCTATGAGATCGGATCGGGCGATCCCGGATCGATCTACAAGGAAGGCGGCCAGGCCTATCCCGGCTTCCGTCCCTCCGACGCGGGCGTGAACAGCAGGACCGCCAAGTCGCTCTATCTCGACCTGGCGACCAATCCGGTCGAGGCGCTGAAGGTCGACGTCGCCGGACGCTATGAGAATTATTCCGATTTCGGCGACCGGTTCATCTACAAGGCGACGGGGCGCTACGACTTCTCCGACGCCTTCGCGCTGCGCGGCACGGTGTCGACCGGCTTCCGCGCGCCGACGCTCGCCGAATCCTATTATTCCGCGACCAACGTCTCGCCGACAGCAGCCTTCGTGCAGTTGCCGGCCAACTCGGCGGCGGCCAAGCTGATCGGCTTCCAGAATCTGAAGCCCGAGAAATCGACCAACTATTCGCTCGGCACCGTCATCCGCCCGCTGCCCGCCCTGACGATCACGCTCGACGCCTATCAGGTGAAGATCCGCGACCGCATCCTGGGCACCGGTTCGATCTTCGGCAGCGGCGGCGCGGTCAATTTCGGGATCGTGCGCCAGGCGATCATCGCCAATGGCAATGTGCTCGACCCGACGGTCAGCCAGACCGGCATCAACATCTTCACCAACGGCGCGGATACCCGCACCCGCGGTGTCGACCTGGTGGTCAGCTATAACTCGGACTTCGGCGATGCGGGCAAGGCGCTCTGGACGATCGCGGGCAATTACAACGAAACCAAGCTGCAACGCCTGATCGCCGCGCCCGCGACGCTGACCAATCCCGCCAACGGACAGATCATCCCGCTGTTCAACCTGGGCGCACAGTCCAACATCGAAACCGCATCGCCCAGGGTGAAGGTGATCACCTCGGTCCTGTACAGCATCGACAAATTCTCGGCGACGTTGCGCGGCACCGTCTATGGCAAAAGCTCGGCTCAGTTGAGCCCCGATGGCGGCACCTTCTACAACCAGACGATCGGCACTGCGTTCATCGGCGATGTCGAGTTGAACTACGACATCTCGCCCTCGCTCGGCCTCGCCCTGGGCGCCAACAACGTCTTCAACAAGAAGCCGCCCACGATCCCGCTGGTGCCCGGCACCACCAACCAGACGCTGGTCAATGGCGGCAACGTGCTCGACGCGCCGCTGACCTTCAGCCCCTACGGCATCAACGGCGGTTATTATTACGCCCGAATCAACGTCAGCTTCTGATAGGGTTTTGGCGGGCGTCACCCCGGCGCCCGCCAGCCTTGCTTACCGGAGAACCACCCATGTCGTTCCGTCTGCTCGCTGCCCCCGTCCTTGCGCTGGCCCTATGCGGCGCGTCCGCCGCCTTCGCGCAGAGCGGCCCCGTCACCCGCTACGCCAACACGCCTCCCGGCCTGATCCTTCAGGGAGTGACGGTGAAGCCCGGTGCGACGATGCTCTACCTCTCGGGCCAGCTCGCCTCGCCGATCGACCCGGCCGCCAAGACGCCGCCCGCGCAGCTGACCATCGCCGACTTCGGCGACACCAAGACGCAGACGGTCAGTGTCCTGAACAAGATCAAGACGATCCTCGCCGCGCGCGGCTTCTCGATGGCGGACATCATCAAGATGACCGTGTTCGTCGCGGGCGATCCCAAGCTGGGCGGCAAGATGGACTTTGCGGGCATGAACGACGGGTTCAAGCAATTCTTCGGCACGCCCGAAAACCCCAACACCGTCGCCCGCTCGACTGTGCAGGTCGCCGCGCTTGCCGGCCCCGCCTTCCTCGTCGAAATCGAGGTCACAGCGGCGAAGTGACCGCCCGGGCCGTCGATTCCGTTCGAGGCATCGGCGGCCCAAAGACTCGACTGTAGCGATCCGATTCAGGCTCTCGCGAACGGATCGATCGGAGCGTCGAACTACGGATTCCGCTCCTGGCTCGCATCATAGCGTATGCGGGCGTCCTGTATGGTTTCCTGATGGGCGTTCGCCCACAGGGTGATCGCCATGACCGGCGCGAGTAGCGACCGTCCGACATCCGTCAGTTCATAATCCACGCGCGGCGGGATGGTGGGGAAGAGTGTCCGCTTCACCAACCCGTCGCGTTCCAGCCCGCGCAGGGTGATCGTCAGCATCCGCTGCGAGATGCCTTCGATCCGACGCCGCAGTTCGTTGAACCGGACCGGCCCGTCCTTCAGCGTCGCGATGATGTAGAGGCTCCATTTGTCGCCGACGAGGTCCAGGATCTCGCGCACCATCCGGCAGTCGGTTTCCTGGCCGGGGGTAGGAAAATCCATGTCACCTGGTGTCATTCAAGTGCCTTCTTGCAGGGGTCTTGGCGGTCACTTTATTAGTGTCGGTAACAAATCGTTACCACCCTGTTCCCGCTGGAGCAACCATGACCAACATCCTTCTCGTGACGTCGAGTCCTCGTGCTGCCGAGAGCCTGTCCACCCGCTTCGCGACCGAGATCGCCGAGGGTCTTCGGACCCGTTCAGGCGGTACACTCGTCACCCGTGACCTTGCGGCAGCCCCGCCCCCGCATATCGGCCCGGCCTATATCCATGGCCGTGTCGCGGCCCCCGAGGCTCGCACACCCGAGCAGGCCGGAGCGGTCGGCCTGGCGCAGGTGCTGGTCGAGGAGGTGAAGGCCGCCGACGTGATCGTCCTGGGGTCGGGTATGATCAATTTCGGCCTTTCGTCACAGCTCAAGGCCTGGTTCGATCACATCACTTGGCCGGGCGTGACCTTCGGCTATGGCGACGCTGGTCCGGAAGGGTTGCTGACCGGCAAGAAGGTCTATCTGGTCACGGCCACAGGCGGCGTCTTCTCGGACGGTCCCTGGGGCCCGTTCGATTTCCAGACCGGCTATCTGCGCCACCTGCTGGGCTTCATCGGCCTGACGGACGTCGAAGTCATCCGCGTGGAGGGCACCGCCTTCGGACCGGAAGCGACCAAGGCGGCCATCGCCGCCGCCGAAACCCGGCTTCGCTTGATTCTGGATAAAGCCGCCTGATCATGACCCTTGAACCTCAGGGACGTTCGAAGAAGATCGCACTCTTCGGCGGGACCGGTCCGACCGGACGATATATTATCGAGGAGGCACTCGCCCAGGGCCATAGGCTGTCGGTCTACACACGCGATGCGGCCAAGCTCTCCGCCTTTTCCGGCCGGATCGACATCGTCGTCGGCGACCTGAAGGATCGGGATGCGATCAAGGCGTGCATCGCGGGCACCGATGCGGTGATCAGCGCGCTGGGCCCCAACGGCCGCAAGACGCGCGAGTCGCTGCCGATCATGCGCGGTCTCGGCACGATCATTTCCGTCATGGAAGAGCTGAACGTGCGTCGGCTCGTTCAGATTTCGACCGCGAGCTACCGGGATCCGAAGGACGGTTTCGATCTGAAATGGCGCGCCTTGGTCGCGATCTTCAAGCTGACGGTGCGCAGCGCCTATGACGATATCAGGGCGACCGCCGAACTGGTGAGCCGTTCGCGACTGGACTGGACGCTGGTCCGTATTCCGTTCCTCAAGGACGGGCCCGCGACCGGTCGGATCGCGGTCGGATGGTACGGCCGGGCGAAGCTCGGCCTGAAGTTGTCGCGGGGGAACCTCGCGACGTTCTTGGTCGATCAGGTAACATCCCAGGACCATATCCACGCGGCACCCGGGATCGCGGATGGCCTGTGATGGCGAGCGAAGCATCGCCCCTGTCGAATGGATGGGGCGGGAGCACGGCATGATGCTGCAAATCGATCTTTATACGGAGATTAGCTGCCCCTGGTGCCTCATCGGGCATCACCGCCTGGACAAGGTTCTGGCGGAACGTTTCGCCGGTCTGGCGGTGGATATCCGTCAGTATCCGGTCCTCCTGCTCCCGGATGCACCGGCGGAAGGGCTGTATATTCCCGATCTCCTGCGCTCGCGCTACGGCATCACCGATCCGAAGGCGTCCTTCGCCCGGCCCGAGGCGGAAGCGCGCGCATCCGGCCTCGACCTCGATCTCAGCCGCCAGCCCTGGACCTACCCGACCCAGGCCGCGCACGGACTGATCCTGGCGGCACGCGAGCGGGGTACCCAGCACCCCCTCGCCGTTGCGATCACCGATGCGCATTTCCTGGAGGCGAAGAACATATCGGATGCCGATATTCTCGCCGATATCGCGGTGGGCCATGGCTTCGCGCGCGAGGAAGCCCGCGCGATCGCGCTCGACCCTGCGCAACATCGTCGGGTCGAACAGGAAGCGGCCCGATCCATGGCAGCCGGGGTCCGATCGGTTCCCCATTTCGTCTTCGGCGACCGCATCGCAATCCATGGCGGGCGCAGCGAGGATGAGATCGCCTCGGCCATCCGTCAGGCCGCCGCGCTTCGAGCGCCGACCTAGCCTCGACCAAGCCTGACGGGCGATGAAGCGGCCCCGAAAACTGCTCCGTCACAAGGCGGAATCGTCCGTCCGGATTGCCTGCCGCACCGGCTTTTAGTAATGATGTGCAATATCGTTACTGATGTTGAAGAGGCGGGATCATTCATCCGGGGCATATCGACCTGAATTTGCTGGCGACCCTGGCGGTGCTCCTCCAGACCCGGAGCGTCACGGGGACCGCCCGGCGGCTGGGGCTGAGCCAGCCGACGGTCAGTCGTTCGCTGGCCGAGTTGCGGCACATCCTCGACGATCCGTTGCTGGTCAGGACCAGCGGCGGGATGCAGCGGACCCAGCGCGCCGAGGGGCTGGTCAGTCACGTCGAGGAATGGCTCGCCTCCACCAGTGCCCTGCTCCATGCGCCCAGCTTCGCGCCGGACACGCTGGAGCGATGCTTCCGGATCGCCTCGACCGATTATGGTGTCCTGACGGTGATCGCTCCGGCGCTGGCGGCGATCACCGCCGAGGCGCCTGCGGTCACGATCGACATCGTGCCGTTCAGCCCGGACATGATGCAGAAGCTCGCCTCGGGCGAGATCGACCTGATCGTCTCGGGCCTGCCGGCGGAACAGGATACGGTCCCCAGCCGCGCCCTCTTCTCCGATACGTTCCGCTGCATCATGCGTCAGGGCCATGCGCTGGCGAGTTCGGACGTGCCACTGCCGCTCGATGAATTTTTCGCCTGGCCGCATATCGGGGTAGTGGTCGGCGACATGGCCGTGGACGGGGTCGAACACCGGCTGGGGAGCCGCAGTGCGGAGCGGCGTATCACCGCCCGCCTGCCCTATTTCCATGCCGCGCCCGCGCTTCTGGCGGGCAGCGACGCGCTGATGACCCTGCCCAGCCGGGCCGCCACGCGCTTCGCCGACAGCCATGGTCTGGCGATCCGACCCGCGCCGGAGATTATCGCCCCGCTCGACTATCGCCTGCTCTGGCATCCGCGCAGCGCGCGCGACCAGGCGACCCAGTGGCTCGCCGACCTGCTGGCCAGCCATTGCGCATGACCGGGATGAATAAGCGTTATTCGTATTTCGCGTCTGGCCGGTCCCCGACCCACGCGGCATAGGGCTGCGAACGACTTGCAATAGCAAGCGCCAAAACGGGAACCTTCATGCCGACCATCGCAAACCGCTCGACCGCGGCGCTCATTGCGCTCGCCTGCTCCACACCCGCGCTCGCCGCCGGTTCGGAATCGACACCCGCCCAACAGACGACCCGCGCGGATGAGATCGTCGTCACCGCCTCGGGCGGGCGCGAGCAGCAGGTAAAGAACGCCCCCGCCTCGATCAGCGTGCTGACCCGCGAGGATCTCGACCGCCTGCCCTATCGCGAAGTTACCGACGCCCTGCTGGAGATTCCGGGCGTCACCGTGACGCCGGGCGAGGGCAATAGCCGCGATATCTCGATCCGGGGCATGGCGCCGCAATATACGCTGATCCTGGTCGACGGTAAGCGCCTATCGAGCCGCGAGACCCGCACCAATGGCGGCAACATCTCCGAGGGCGGGCAGTTGCCGCCGCTGGAGGCGATCGAGCGGATCGAGGTCGTGCGCGGGCCGATGTCCTCGCTCTACGGGTCGGACGCGATGGGCGGCGTGGTCAACATTATCACCCGCCGCATCGCCAAGACCTGGCGCGGCAGCGCGCGGGTGAGCGGGACGATGCAACTCGGCTCCGACTATGGCAATGTCGGTGACGGCAATTTCTACCTGTCGGGCCCGATCGCCGGATCGGTCGGCATCCAGTTGCAGGGCGCAGCCACCCGGCGGGCCGAGGACCGCGTCATCGGCGGCACGCCCGAGCGTCATGACGAGAGCCTGGCGGGCAAGATCGGTTGGAACGCCGGGCCCGACCACAGCTTCCTCGCCGAACTGGGCTATTATCGCCAGACCGTCACGGCGACGGCGGGCAAGACGGTGGCGACCAGCGCGACCGTGCCGGTCGGCACCGACAATATCCAGTCGCAGCGGCGCAATGTCGGGTCGATCAGCCATAGCGGTCGCTGGGGCTTCGCCACCTCGGAAAGCTATCTCCAGTTGGAGGATGCCAAGAGCCTTCGGGACGGCAAGAACGTCCGCAATCTGGTCGGCCAGTCGATCTGGATGGTGCCCCTGCCCTCCAATTCGCTGAGCGTCGGCGCCTTTTACCGGCATGAGGACCTGACCGACACGGTCGGCAACCTGCTTGCCGGATCGACGCGCGACGGTGCGCGGCGGCGGCAGATGGCACTGTTCGCGGAGAATGAGCTGACCCTGCTGACCGGGCTGCGGCTGACCGGCGGGCTGCGCATGGACGACGACCAGCAATATGGCACCCACTGGACCCCGCGCATCTATGGCGTGTGGGAGATCAATCGCGCCTTCACTCTGAAGGGCGGCTATTCGCAAGGCTTCCGCGCCCCCAATCTGCGCCAGACGCTGCCAGACTGGGGGCAGTCGAGCCGGGGCGGCACCATCTATGGCAATCCCGACCTCTCGCCGGAGACGTCGCGCACCATCGAGGCCGGACTGCTGTACGACGGCGGCGCGGTGCAGGCGAGCCTGACCGCCTATGACACGCGGTTCAACGACAAGATCACCCGCGTCACCTGCGTCCAGGCCGGGGCCTGGTGCACCGGTGAGCCGCTTAGTTCGATCGGTCGTCCGCCGACGACCTATGTCAATGTCGACCGCGCCAAGGTGCGCGGGATCGAGGCGACGGTGGACCTGCCGCTGACCCGGACGCTGCGCCTGAACGCGACGGGGACGCTGACCGACTCCGAGCAGTTGAGCGGCGCCAATATCGGCGCGGCGCTCAACGACACGCCCAAGCAGCAGGCCAGCGCCTCGCTCAATTGGAAGCCGAACAAGCGATTCAGCGGCTATGTGCGCGGCATCTTCCGCGGCGAGGAGGCGATCACCGAGGCGCAGATCAGCGGCAATTCGACCGTTGCACCGTCCTACACCACCGTCGACATCGGCGCGTCCTACAAGATGACCCGGCGCTTCACCCTGCACGGCGGCGTCATGAACCTGTTCGACAAGCGGCTGACCTTCGAGCGGTTCGGCTATGTCATCGATCCCGCGCGGGTCTGGATGGGGATCGCGGCGCGGTTCTGAGCCATGACGGAAAAATCACTTCTGCAAGTCGCTCGCAATAGCTAAGACAGCTTTCGACCAGCACGTGCCGCAAGGACGATTCCCTCTCGATGCCCGACCGACCGCCCCCTTCCACCGCCGCCCGCACGCCGCGCCCGCCGCGCAAGGCGCGGGCGATCTGGCTGCGGCAGCTTCATAGCTGGCACTGGATCAGCGCGGCCTTGTCGCTGACGGGGATGATGTTGTTCGCAGTGACCGGGCTGACGCTCAACCATGCCGCGTCAATCGGTGCCGAGCCGCGCGTGACCCAGGGCGGCGGCGTGCTGCCCGCCGCCCTGCTCGGCCAATTGAAGGGACCGCATGACGCCAAGGCCCCCCTGCCCGACGCGGTGGCGCGCGCGATTGCCGACCGGTACGCGATCGACCCCGGCGGCCATGCCGCCGAATGGTCCGACGAGGAGGTCTATGTCGCCATGCCGTCGCCGGGCACCGACACCTGGGTCAGCATCGACCGGGGCAATGGCCGGGTCTCGACCGAGACGACCTGGCGCGGCTGGGTCTCCTATCTCAACGACCTGCACAAGGGGCGGAACACCGGCGACGCCTGGTTCTGGTTCATCGACGCCTTCGCGGTCGCCTGCCTGATCTTCACCCTGACCGGCCTGCTGCTGCTCCAGCTTCACGCCAGGCATCGACCGTCGACCTGGCCGCTGGTCGGTGCCAGCCTGGCTATCCCGGTGCTGCTCGCCCTTTTCCTGATTCATTGAACGGAGGACATCCATGTTCAAAGCCCCGCTGATCGCCACCGCGATTCTCGCCGTGCCCACCGCCGCGGGTGCGGCCAGCACGGTGAGCGTCACCATCCCGCGCCTGAACGTCGCCGAATATCACCGTCCCTATGTCGCCGGGTGGCTGGAGCCCGCAGGCGGCGGCCCGGCCCGCACCCTGTTTGTCTGGTACGACATCCGCAAGGCGGGGGCGGAGCCGGGGACCAAGTGGCTCGCCGATCTGCGTAGCTGGTGGCGCAAGGGGGGCCGTGGCCTGACCCTGCCCGCCAATGGCGTCTCCGGCGCGACCCGGCCGCCCGGCACCTATCGTATCGCGCTGCCCGCCAACCTGCCCGCCGGGCAATATGTCCTGCATGTCGAGGCGGCGCGCGAGACCGGGGGCCGCGAGCTGGTGTCGATCCCGCTGAAGGCCCCCGCCGGTACGGGCTCCGCCACCGGCTCCACCGAGCTCGGCTCGGTCACCATTCGTTGAACAGGGAGTTCAAAATGCGCCGACTTTCGTTGCTAATCGCCACGGTCAGCCTGACCTGCCTCGCCCCGCCCGCGCTCGCGCACCGTATGTGGCTGCTGCCCTCCACCACGACGCTGGCCGACACCGGTCAGTGGGTCACGGTCGATGCGGCGATCTCCAACGATCTCTTCTATCCCGATCACGTCGCCTTTCCGCTGGCGCAGGTGAAGGTCTGGACGCCCGAGGGGACCCCGGCGGAGGTGCAGAACGGTGCCACCGGTCGCTATCGCACGACCTTCGACGTCAAGATCGACCGCACCGGCACCTGGAAGATCGGCAGCGAGATGAACACGGTGATGGGCAGCTTCACGCTGAACGGCGAGACTTGGCGCGTCGGGCGGCGGCGCGGTCCTGGAGGTCCGCGCGGCCCGGGCGGCGGTGCCCCCGGCCAGTCCGGCGCCCCCGCCCCGGTGCGCTCCGTCGCGACGGTAGAGGAGATCCCGGCCAATGCCACCGATGTGAAGCTGACCGAGAGCATCAGCCGCAACTTCACCTTCGTCACCGCCGGCGCGCCGACCACCGCCGCCTTCGCGCCGACGGGCAAGGGGCTGGAGTTCCAGCCGATCAGCCACCCCTCCTCGCTGGTCGCCGACGAGCCCGGCCAGTTTCGCTTCCTGATCGACGGCAAGCCCGCCGCCGGGATCAAGGTCACGGTCGTGCCCGGCAGCAAGAAGTTCCGCGCCGCCGAACAGGCGCAGGAGCTGACGACCGGCGCGGACGGCGTGGTGCGGGTGAACTGGCCCATCGCCGGTACCTATTGGATCAGCGCGACCGCCACCGATGCGCATCCCAGCATCCCGCGCGCGACCGAACGGCGCATGAGCTACACCACCACGGTCGAAGTCCCCGCGCCCTGATGACGCCCGCGCCCCGGCCCGTTCCGCGGATCGCCGTGCCCGTCGCGCTCGATCCGGCGGCATTCCGAGAATGGGACCGGGGCGCGGAGACGGTATCGCTGGGCGGCGAGACGATGGGCACCGGCTGGCGCGTGCATATCGCTCGCCCGCGCGGTCTCGATCCGGAGGCGCTGGGCGCCGCCATCCAGACCCGGCTCGACACGCTGGTCGGGGAGATGAGCCATTGGGCGGCGGACTCGCATCTGTCGCGGTTCAACGCCGGGGCGGCGGGAAGATGGATGAGCCTGCCGCCCGACCTTGCGACGGTCATGGCGACGGGTCTCGCTGTCGCCCGCCGCTCGGACGGTGCCTTCGATCCGACGATCGGGGCATTGGTCGATCTCTGGGGCTATGGCGCCAGGCCCGCCCCCCATGCCCCCGACGACGCGGCGATCCGCGACGCGCTCGCCTCCGGCGGCTGGCATCGCCTGAGCTATGAGCCCCTGCCCCGCCGCCTCCGCCAGCCGGGCGGCCTGAGGCTGGATTTCTCCGGCATCGCCAAGGGTCATGCGGTCGACCGGATCGCCGATCTGCTGGCCGATCGGGGCGTGTACCATGCGCTGGTCGAGATCGGCGGCGAGTTGGCCGGGCGCGGATTGCGGCCCGATGGCGACCCCTGGTGGGTCGATCTGGAAACGCCGGACCACCGGGTCCCGCCGCTGCGGGTCGCGCTTCACCAACTCGCAGTCGCGACATCGGGGGACTATGTCCGGGGTCGGCATACGATTGATCCCCGAACCGGTCGCCCGGTCGCCCATGCGATGAGCGTCAGTGTTCTTCATTCCTCCGCCATGCAGGCCGATGCCTGGGCGACCGCGCTGGGCGTGGCCCCACCCGAGGAGGCCCGCGCTTTGGCGATCCGCGAGGGCCTGGCCGCCCGCCTCCTGTGGCGGACTCCGGGCGAACCGATCGAATGGATCAGCCCCGCGCTGCACACCATGTTGGCGTGAGCACCGAGCCGGGCGTTTGTTTCCCGGAGGTCACACCGAGGGGACCGCCGTGCTATAGAGGCGGCAATCCGCACGTCTGCCCCCGGCAAGCTGGCCATCGTTGCGGAGCGAATACGCCGTCCTCTCACGGACGTTGAACGCCATGACGCGTCGGATCCGCAGATTTCCCAGTGCCGAAGTGATCAGGCTGATCGGCGCGAGCGGCTGGTAATCATAGACCAGCTCGACGACCATCACCGCGGTGCCGGTCGAGGCGGCGATGCGGTGGCCCGCATTCCCCATCCCGTCCAGCGCGAACGCATCCTCGACGGCGCCATGGTCGCTGTTCGCATTGTCGTCCAGATTGGAGACCGCCGTACCGGCAGCGTCCAAGGGCACGCCGAGCGTCGAGGTCACGGCCAATGCTCCGGCGCAACGCTGCCACCTGATCCATTGGCGATAGCCATTGGGATTGTCGCTCGACACCGGCCCCTTGCCATCGGGCCCGGTCACCGTGGTGCGCTGTTCCAGATCGGACAGGATGATGCGGCCATGCCCCGCCAGCGAAAGCGGCTCCCCCATCTTCATGGCGCCGATCATCAGTTCGGTGATGTCCGCCTCGTCTATGCTCGTCCTCACCCGTCCCGCATTGTCGGCAACGGCCATCGCGATCTGGGACATCCGTAGATTGGCCATGACGTAATTGCCAAGTTCCACCCCGCCCACGCCGAGCAGCAGGATGACCGGGGCCGCGATCGCGAACTCGATCATGGCGACGCCCCGCCGCGCCCGCGCAAGGGCGACGAAATGCTTGCGGACGGCGCTCAATGGCACAGCGTGGCGGGCTCGGCCTGCGATGCGTAGGGCTGGTTCTTCAGCATCGTCGTGGCAGTCAGCGTGGTCAGGGGACTCCACCCCATCAGCTTTCGCATCGGCATGATCTCGGGATAGGTCACCGTCGCGGTATAAAGGACTACATCGTCCGATCCGCCGGTCCCCGCCCTGGCGGCATCGGCATCCCATATTCCGTTTCCGTTGATGTCGATGAAACAGTCCCCGGCATTATAGGTGCCCAGCGGCGGCTTGTCGGTGACGATCGGCTCGGCCTTGGCGATCTGCTGGAACTTGCCATAGCTGGTGGGCGCGACGACGACCCTGGCGTCGCGCGAGATGGCCGAGACGCTGTCCTGGACCAGCGCGGTCAATTGCACCGCCGTCGTGCCGGTTCCCACGGTGACCCGGCGGGCGGCGCGGTCGAGCGAATCCTGAACCTGGGTGGCGACATATTGACGATAGCCCAGGTCGAACAATCCGCACATCATGGCGATGGCGGGCAAGGATATCAGGGCGAACTCGACCACGGTGGCGCCGCGCCTGTCCCCGCCGATCCGCGAGAGGATTCTCATCCGCCGCCCCCTCATTGCGTCAGCCTCAGCGCGCCGATGTTCTTGCCGATCTCCACGAACCGCGCCATCAGCGCTTCCTGGTCCGCCGAGGTGGACGCCTGGCTGGGGGTGCTCGCGCAATTGGTGAGCGACGCATCCAGCGCGGTGGCGAAGCCGATCACCCATATCGAATAGCCCATGGACTTGGCCTGCGAGCACAGCAGGTTGAAACGCTGCTTGTGACGGGCGAGTTGATCCGTCTGGTTGGACGCTCCCCCGCCGGGCGTTACCCTGGCGTCCAGCATTTCGACGCCATAGGAGGAATAGAGCGCGGGATAACCCGTGGCGAACTGGCCGTCGGTCATGAAGATGATGTATTTCTTGACCGGCATCATATTGTACCGGTCCGGATTGCCCGAACCGAAGATCCCACCCGCAGACGCCCAGCGCGCGCCCCACATCATCCCGTTGTCGTGATAAGTGCCGCCGTCCGGCTCGAGCGTGTCCAGATAGGTCTTCAGATCGTCCTTCGACCAGATTCGCATGGTCGCCGCCGCCGTCGGACAGGCCGTTTGCGGCTTATAGGGGTCGGGCGAATATCTGAGCTGGTAACTGGTATACTCGACCTCCGGCCAATAGGGCTTCCACCGGGTGGCGTCGTTGTTCGGTATCAGATTGATGTCGAGATCGGTGGCGCCCGATGGGATCGCCGTTTCGGTCGCGCTCATGCGAACGGTCTGCCGTTCCTCGATACACCCTTGCCAGGAGACTTTCCGGGAGACCGTCCTGACCGGCGTCACCCCGCTATCATCCGCGGTTCCGATCAACTCCGCCACATCGACGCTCGCCCCCGAGACATAGGCCGACGTGTCGAACGAACGGGGCAAGTAGCGGAAATAGGTGCAGCTTCCCCGTCCATGATTATAGCTGCCGTTGAGTTGGCGGCAGCTATCCGAACTTCGCGAATCGGTCACCACCTCTCGCGATTGATAGGTCCACCCACCCGAAACCATATAATCGGGGCTGGCCGATCGGATGGCCTTTCCGACGTTCACTGCACTCGAATAAGGCACCACGCCATAGCGGAGGCGCATGCCCGAGGCGGCAAGTTGCGCCTGGATCGGCGCAAGCTGGTCGTACAGACCCAGGACGGCGGCGCGCAGGGCCTCGATCTTGGTGACGGTGTCGCTGGGGGTCGCCTTGTCCTTCATCGAACCGGTGGTATCCAGCACGAAGACGATATCGGTGTTCACAAAGTCCTGCGACGCGTTGCAGCTGACCGCGACGGGCAGTTCCTTGAACCCGAATATACGCATGATCGAGGTCGGGACCGTGGTCGCCGCATCGATCACGACCGTCGTCTTCGACGTGGTGGCGCTGGTGACGGAGGGGGTGAACGGCTTGGCGCCGAACAGACCCTGTTTGAAATTGAAGTTGAAGAATTTGGCGGCTTCGGCGCGGACCGCATCGTCGACCGCGCCGGTCGTCATGGCGCGTCGCCCCGCCAGGACGCCGGCATCGCAAGCGATTTGCATCTGCTTGCGCGCGACATAGCCTGTCCCGATATCGATCGCCGAGCCGACAAGCGCCAGAAGCGGGATGAGCGCGAAGGCCCAGAGCAGCATGACATTGCCACGGCGGTCGCCGACCAGGCTGCGCATCGCACCGATCCCGGTGCGCGCCGCTCCGCCGAGCGCGGGCGTCCTTCGGTCGAGAAACACGTCATGAACCATCCCGGCGGGCATGACGAAATTGGGTAAACGGGGCGTGTACGGAATGGTTTATTCCGCATTTTTTGACCGCTTGATCAACCTGTTGCCTATTTGACCCAGCGGGAGCCCTGGAGCGTCTATAGGACGAGGCCGACGAAGATCGCCTCGGTGCGACGGCGGTCCTGGGCGGTTTCGAACGCTTCGTTGATCCGGTCCAGGGACACCCGGTGGGTAATGAGTTCCTGGGTCTTGAGCTTGCCCCGGACCAGCAGGTCGAGCACTTCCACCTGTTCGGCATGGATGTCGTGAAAGGCGAAGCTGGCGCTGGGGATCAGGGTGATCTCGGACGTCTGGATGCGCTGCCGTTCCAGCGGGATGGCGATCGGCCCTTCTTCGAAGCCACCGACGATGACGACCCGGCAGCCGCGCCGGGCGAACCGGGTGGCGAGGGGCAGCGTCTCCGACATGGAGGTGTCCCTTGCGCATTCGAACACGATATCCGCGCCCCGCCCGTTGCTCATCGCGCGGACCGCCGCCTCGGCATCCCATCGGCGGTCTTGCGCGCGGCTTTCATGGGCGTTCCTCCCGTACCTCGCCATCGGCAATGCCGGTCAGATGCAGCCCGGCCCGGCCGAACGGGATCGCGCCTGCATGCAATCGGTCGAGCAGCAACGCGCCGTCCCGACGCCCCGCGTCCCACCGCTGGCGCACGGACAAGCCGGAAAAGTCCATCGCCTTGCCCGCCACCTCCCTTTGCTGGTCGGCATAGGTCAGGTGCGCCAGCGCGACGGCCCGGTCCGCCAGCGCCGGATCGCTGTCATAGCGGTGCCGCCACGCCGCGATCGTCCGGCGCGATTGCGCAGCGAAGGTCAGGTCCTGCGCCCGGGCGATCAGATGGCCGATCGTCCGCTCGCGGGAACCGGCAAGCGGCAACAGGTCGACCGCGATGCACAGCACCGGTCGATCCTGGGGTTCGCCCAGAACGGGGTCGAGCGGCAGATTGGCCGAAAGGCCGCCATCGACATAGGTCACGCCGTCGATCGTGATCGGCGGGAACGCAGGCGCCATCGCGCCGCTCGCGCGGACATGATCGGGTTCGATCCTCACCGCGCGATTGTCGAACAGCACCTCCGCTCCGCTGTCGAGCGCGACCGCCTGGACCGTGAAGCGGACCGTCCCCGCGTTCAGCCGGTCGAAGTCGACCAGCCGGGACAGGCTCCGCCCCAGCGGCGCGGTATCGTAGAGAGCGGGCGCATCGCCCGCCACAAGCGCGGTGCCGAGCGGGGCGAACATGCCGCCATGCCCCGTCAGCATCGTCGCCATCGCTTCGCCGCTGCGTCGCCAGGTGTCGAAGGGTTCGCCATGATCCAGGCCGGCCGACGCCCGGGGTCGCCAGAACGCATGAAGGCGATCCAGCCGATCCTCCGGCGCATTGCCCGCCAGGATCGCGCCGTTCACCGCGCCCGCCGAGGTGCCGACGATCCAGTCGGGCCGGACGCCGCCCTCATGCAGCGCCTCATACACCCCGGCCTGATAGCCCCCCAGCGCATTGCCGCCGGCAAGGACCAGGGCGATCCGGCAATCCGATATTGAGGTCATGCGAAACGGGTCCGGCCAAAGGGGAACATTGCAGGACCCAACCCGCCAAGGCCATGAAGGTGGCGAATAGACAGAGGTATTTTGTTTTATTCTGAATAATATAGATCAGCGAAATAGCGGAGCGGTCGAAACCCTGTCCCCGCAAGGGCCGTTGACCGGGTCGGATGACGCTCGACCCGCAACCCCATTTGACCATCGCCGATCGCGAGCGCGGCTTGCGGCTGCTCGTCAACGAGGCGGTCTTTTCGGGCGGCGCGGCGGCGCTGACCAGCGGGGTGATCCTGACCGCCTTCGCGCTTCATCTCGGCGCATCAAACGTCATGGTCGGCATTCTCGCGGCGATGCCCTTCCTCGCGCAGTTGCTGCAACTCCCCGCCGTCCAGCTCATCGAACGCTGGCGACGGCGCAAGCAGATCGCGGTGGTCGCCAGCCTGATCGGCCGGACGATGCTGGCGGTGATGGCCGTGCTCGCCTTTTTCAGCGGGACCACCGCGCTGCTGGTCTTCCTGACCGCGCAGATGCTGCTGTGCGGACTGGGCGCGGTCGGCGGTTGCGCCTGGAATAGCTGGATGCGCGATCTCGCGCCCGAGGAGCGGCTGGGCGAGGTGTTCGCCCGGCGCACCGTCTGGCTGACCGCGGTCAGCCTCATCCTGGGGCTGGTCGCCGCGCTCGCCTTCGACTGGACGCCGGCGGGATCGGGGGCCCGCGACGCCGTGTTCGCCGCGATGTTCGCCGCAGGCTGCATCACCGGCCTGATCAGCGCGCGGATCGTCGCGACGATGCCGGAGCCTCTGATGCCGCCCATCGCGGGGCGCGTGAACCTTCGCGATCTGTTGCGCCAACCGCTCGGCGATCCCAATTTCCGCCGCCTGCTGGTCTTCATCGCAAGCTGGCAGTTCGCGATCAACCTGGCGACGCCCTTCTTCACCGTCTTCATTGTCCGCCAACTGCATTTCGCGGTCAGCTTCGTGCTGCTCCTGAGCGTCGCCAGCCAGATCGCCAATATCCTGGCGCTCCGCCTCTGGGGGCGGCTGAGCGACCGGTTCGCCAACAAGTCGGTGCTGGCGGTCTGCGCACCCGCCTATATCCTGGCGATCGTCGCGATGATCGGCGCGTCGCAACTGGGCGACCGGGCGGCGGTGAAGCTGTGGCTGGTCGGGCTGCACCTGATCATGGGCGCGACCATTGCCGGGGTGACGCTGGCCAGCACCAATATCGCGCTGAAGCTGTCGCCCAAGGGCTCGGCCACCGCCTATGTCGCGACCAGTGCGATGACCACCGCCGTCGCCGCAGGGGTGGCACCGATATTAGGCGGGCTGCTCGCGCAATTTTTCGCCGCCCGCCAGTTCGAGCTGGTCGCCCGCTGGAGCAGCCCGAACGGCGTCTTCACCCTGCCCATCGTGCTGACCGCCTGGGACTTCTACTTCCTGCTGGCCGGACTGATCGGCCTTTATGCCGTTCATCGCCTGTCGCTGGTCCGCGAGACGGGCGAGATCGAGCGGCGGGCGATGGTCGGGCAGGTGCTGAACGAGACGCGACGGAGCATCCGCAACATCTCCTCGGTGGCGGGCCTGCGCGCAGCGACCGACCTGCCCGCCGCGCTGCTCCGCGATGCCAGGCTCCGCATCCGGCTGAAGCGCGCGCAACAGGCGGCACGAATGCGCTGACGCAGGTTAGCAAGCACTTGGTTTTGAACGCCTTCGCCGGAACCGAGCCGGGCTCCGACAGCTTTTCCCCAGACCCTGTCACCCTGTCGGAGTGGTCCCATGCCCCGAACGGCTACGGCCAAGGCGCCGCCCCCCATCAGCCCCCATCTCCTCGACCTGCGTGAAATGCTGCTGAGCGATCCCAAGCCGCTGGCGCGCTTCGACGTCGGCGAACTGAGGGTGGCGCTGTACCGCACGACGGATTCGGTCTTCGCGGTCATACGACGCGGGCGCAGCGGCGGGCTGGCGGTGCGGGCCGCCTTCATTCCCACATCCTTCGATTGCGAGCCGCTGCCGCCCGAACCGGGCGAGGCCGCCCGGCTGCGCGTGACCGGCGCGATGGGCGAGCATGTCGTGACGTGTTTCGCGAACCGCGACGCGGTGGAGCGGGTGCGGATCGTCACCCGCTTCACCCCCGCCCGCCCGACGATCCTGCCCTTCGCGCCGCGCGACCTCTATCCGCTGGGCGCGGGCGACGACCCCATGCGCGCGACCGGCGAGGTCGAGGCGTCGCAACGCGGGCTGAACACCGGGCTGCTCTATTTCCGGATCGACGAACCGGCGTTCGGCAATGTCCTGTATATCCAGAACCTGACCGCCTCGAACGACTATTACCGCGCGACCGGCACCGTCCCGCGCGACGCGGTGGCGGGGGCCTGGCCGGAGCTGGGCTATGCCCTGCCCATCCCCGAGCCCCAGGCCGATCCCGCCGAGGTCGCGCTGGCGCCCGGCCAGACGGTGACATTGTCCGACGCGATCCTGGTCTTCCGCCACCAAGCCCCGCCGCACGAGCGCGAATCCGCGCGCCAGTTCGTCCAGATGCTGGGCAATGCCTATGACCTGCTGGAGCCGCCGCCGGTCGAGTATCGCGACTGGATCGACCGGGCGGAGCGGACCATTCGTGATCTGGAACACGCGCCGGAGGCGACGATCCGCCATTACGGCCACCGCTACATCCATCCCTATACCGCGTCCGAATATCCCGACATCATGGTCCAGATGTCGGTCGTCGCCGCGCTCCACCAATGGGGCCGCTGGCTCGGCCAGCCGCTGCCGCTCGAAGCCGAGCTGAAGGCGGGGCTCGCCAAATTCTACGACGACAAGTTGCACACGCTGCGCCGCTATCTGCCCAATGTCGGCAAGGACAAGGACGCCGATGCGGTCGATAGCTGGTATCTTTATCACCCGCTGCTCAACCTGGGCGCGCTGGCGCTGGACGGCGACGATCAGGCGCGCGACCTGTTCCTGAAGTCGATCCACTATGGCGTGAAGGCCGCACGGCATTTCGACTATAACTGGCCGATCCAGTATGACGCGACCGACTTCTCCGTGATTACGAAGGATGCCCCGGTCGATGGGCGCGGGCAGACCGATGTCGGCGGTGTCTATGCCTGGGTGATGCTCCAGGCATTCGAGCTGACCGACGACAAGACCTATCTGGACGAAGCGCGCGCGGCGATCGACGCCGCCATCGGCCTGCGCTTCAACATCAACTATCAGGCGAACCTGACCGCCTGGGGTGCGGCGGCCTGTATGCGGCTGTGGCGGATCACCAATCGCGACGTCTATCGCGAACAGAGCTATGTCTATCTCGCGAGCTTCCTGCACAATGCCGTGCTCTGGGACAGCCGGATCGCCCATGCCGTCCACTATGAGACGTTCCTGGCGGTTACCTGCCTCCAGGATGCGCCCTATATGGCAATGTACGAGTGTTTCGACAGCTTCGTCGCGTTCGAGCAATATCTGAACGATGGCGGCCCCGATCTGGAGCCCGAGGCGCGGATGCTGCTGGGCGAATATTGTCGCTACGTCCTGTCGCGCGCCTGGTATTACTATCCCGATGCGCTGCCGCCCGAGGCGATCGCTGAAGAGCAGCGCGAGGCGAACGGCCATGTCGACCGTTCCCTCTCCTTCCCGCTGGAGGATCTCTATCCCGACGGCCAACCCGCCGGGCAGGTCGGGCAGGAAGTGTACGGCGCGGGCGCCGCCTTCATCTTCGCCAGCCGCGCCTTCCACCATGTCGAGGGCGCGCCTTTCCGCCTGTTCTGCGACATGCTGGTCCGTGCGGTGGATCGGATCGGCGACCGGGCGCTGTCGATCCTGCTCGACGGTGGCGAGACGCGCACCGCCAATCTCCGCCTCGTCCGGCTCAAGCGGCGCAAGCTGACCGACAGCAGCATCAGGGTGGCGAGCGGCGAGACGATCGTCCCCGACATGACCGGCGCCGACCGCGTCGATTACCGCGTCCCCGCGCAGGGACGCCTGATCCTCACCTGGGAATGATCGGGGGAATAGCCATGACCGGGAACCGCACCACCGCTCTCTCGGGCCAACGCATCCTGTTGACCGGCGGCACCACCGGCATCGGTCGGGCGACGCTGAAGGCGCTGACGGCGCAAGGGGCGCGCGTCCTGACGTTCGGGCGTCACCGGGAGGCGCTGGACGAAGCCCTGGCAGGCCTCGACGGCGATGTGTCGGGCTTGGTCGAGGATGCGGCGACGCGTGACGGGATCGAGCGGGTCTTCGCGGCGGTGGACGAGCGGCTGGGCGGGATCGACATGCTCGTCGCCTGCGCCGCGGTCGGGGCGCAACCCATTCACGAGATGGAGGATGCGGACTGGCGCTATGTCATCGACGCCAATCTGACCGGCTATCTCGCCTGCGCCCGTGCCGCGATTCTGCGGATGGAGGAACAGGGCGGCGGCCATCTGTTGTTCGTCGGGTCGATCAGCGCCGAGATCAAGGCGGCGGGCGAAAGCGTCTATGCCGCGACCAAGGCGGGCGTCCAGGCCTTTGCCGAGACGCTGCGCAAGGAAGTGGCGGACAAGGGCATCAAGGTCAGCATGATCCAGCCGGGCTCGGTCGACAGCGAGATGCAGGAGTGCGACGCGGAGGAGAAACAAGCCGCCATCGCGGCGGGCCGGATGCTGCCGCCCGAGGATGTGGCGGATGCGATCCTCTTCGCCCTCACCCGCTCCGCCACCTGCGACATCGTCAATCTGCGGATCGAGCCGCTGATCCAGAAGACCGCCTGAAACCCGCCGCTTCGGGCGGCCGCCACGGCGACAATATCCCCCGATTGACTTGCCCGCCGAACTGACAAAACTCAGACAACTGAGATATCGTCGGATGGGAGAGTCGCTTTGAGCAGGCGATGGGCATGGGGATGGCTGGGCGCGGCGCTCATGCTGGGCGGCGGTGCGGTCATGGCGCAGGATCCGCCGCCACCCACGGCGCGGCAGTTGCGGATCGTCCCCGAACTGGCGCCCGCGCCGAGCCCGGCATCCCCGCCTGAAAAAGCCAGGTCCGCCTATCTGCTCAGCTATTTCAAGGAGCATGTTCATTCGCTCCATTTCGCGGTGTCGCGCGACGGATACCGGTTCACCGACGTCAATGACGGGCAACCGGTGCTGTCGGGCAAGGCGGTGGCCGGGCAGAAGGGGATACGCGATCCCTATCTGATGCGCGGCGAGGACGGCGCCTTCTATCTGACGATGACCGACCTTCACATCTATGCGCAGAAGGAGGGGTTGCGCTCGACCGAATGGGAGCGCCCGGCGGCGGATTATGGCTGGGGCAACAACCGCGCCATCATCCTGATGAAGAGCCGCGACCTGATCCATTGGACCCATGCGCGGGTCGATATCACCCGGCTATTCCCCGCCTATCGCAAGATGGGCATCGCCTGGGCCCCCGAGGCCTTTTACGACACCCCGCGACGCCAGGTGATGGTCTATTTTTCCACCCGGATCGGCAATGGCAAAAATTACCTGGTCTATTCCTATGCCGACCCGGCATTCCGCACGCTGACCACCCAGCCCAAGCCGCTCTTCCCCTTCCCCCGCGCGGGCAAGAGTACGGTGGACGGGGACATCACCCGTGTCGGTGATCGCTATCATCTGTTCTTCAGCACCGATGACGGCGTCGGCAATATCCGCCAGGCGGTGTCGAGCCGACTGACGGGCGGCTATGTCTATGACCCGACCAAGGTCGATCCCGAAAAGGTCGGGACCGAGGCGCCGATGGTGTGGCGTCGGCATGGGACCGACACCTATGTCCTCATGTACGACGTCTATGCCGCCAAGCCCAACAATATGGGATTTTCGGAGACCAAGGACTTCAAGACCTTCCACGATATCGGCCATTTCAACGATCCGGGCTCGCCGATGAAGACGACGAACTTCACCTCGCCCAAACACGGTTCGGTCACGGCGATCACGCCGGCGGAAGCGGATCGGCTGGAGCGCTATTTCTCAGAGGAATAAAAGGCCGCCGAATTTGGCATGGCTTAACAGCACGTTAGAACGCCAGCCGTGGAAAAGGGCAGACCTCAGATTCAAATCGCTTGCAACAGCCAAATTTAGATTTCACATATGCAAATACAGGATGGAGAGGATGACGAAGGGGGTGGCCGTGTCCCCGGCGGCGGAGCCGTCATGACATGGGCGCATCGCCATTGCCCGGGCTCGCCCCCTCGCCAGCCGACATAGCCCGAGCCGCGTCCTGTCGCGGTCCGGTCGATCATCATGGGAAAGCAAGGGGCCAGGACATGACGATATTCCACCGATCGCAGCTTCGAAACGGCGCATGTGGCTGGGCCATGGCGTGCTTCGCGGTCTTGGCGCCGCTGTCGGCGGCGCAGGCCAAGACCGTCACCATCGCCAGTCCGGACGGCAAGGTCCAGGCGACCCTGTCGGACGATAGGGGCAATCTGCAATATCGCGTGACGGTCGATGGGCGACCGGTGCTCGATCCCTCACCGCTGGGGATGCGCGTCGACGGCGTCGAACTGGGCGACGGGGCCGCGATCGGGACGGTTCAGCGTCGCAAGACCGACACCCGCTATCGCTTCTTCGGCGGCAAGGCGGAGGCGGTGGACCGCGCCAATATCGCCAGTGTCGGCCTGACCGCCCACGGCACCCGGTTCGAGGCGGATTTCCATGTCGCCGATGACGGCGTCGGCGTCCGCCTTCGCCTGCCCGCCAAGGTCGGACGGATGATCGAGGGCGATCGTTCCGGCTGGAAACTCGCCGCCGCCGACCCCCGTGTCTGGGTCACCGCTCGCGATCCGGGCTATGAGGATATCTATGCCGCCAAGACGCTGCGCGATGTCGTCGGCAAGCCGCTAGGGATGCCGCTGACCGCCAAGGTCGATCGATATTGGGTGACGATCAGCGAGGCCCAGGTCGTCAATTACGGCGACATGGCGATCACGCCCGACGCGAACGGCCTGCTCGCGGGCAGCCTCTATACCGAGCCCAAGGGCTGGCGGACCGATGCGGCGGTGGTTCAGCCCTGGCGGGTGACGATCGTCGCGCGCGACCTGACCGGTCTGGTCAACTCGACCCTGGTCCAGAACCTCAACCCGCCCCCCTCGCCCGCGCTCGCCAAGGCCGACTGGATCCGCCCCGGTCGCTCGACCTGGCAATGGCTGGCGATCGGCGCGCCGCTGGAGAACGACCAGCACCAATGGGTCGATTGGACCCGGCAGATGGGCTATCCCTATTATCTCGTCGACGAAGGCTGGGCGGAGTGGAAACGTCCCTGGGAGACGCTGGCCGACACGGTGAACTACGCCCGGTCGCAGGGGATCGACATCTGGGTGTGGGTGCACAGCAAGGAGACGTTCGATCCCGCCGCCCGGCGCGCGCTTCTCAGCCGCTATGCCCGGATGGGGATCGTCGGGGTGAAGGTCGATTTCCCCGAGCATCCCGACCATGTCTGGACCCAATGGTATGAGGACTTCGCGCGCGACGCCGCCGCCGAGCGGCTGATGGTCGATTTCCACGGCGCGATGAAGCCGACCGGGACCGAGCGGACCTGGTCCAACGTCCTGACCCGCGAAGGCGTGCGCGGGCATGAATGGCATATCACCCGGTACAAGCGCGTCCTGCCGCCCGACCATGACACCATCCTGCCCTTCACCCGCTATGTCGTCGGGCCGGGCGACTATACGCCGACCGTCTTCGAGCCCAAGGAGTTGCAGGGCAATAGCTGGTCGCATGAAGTGGCGCAGGCGATCCTCTTCACCTCGCCCTATCTGGTGATGGGCGGCCACCCGCGCACCTATCTCGAAAACCCCGCGCTCGACGTGTTGAAGGCTATCCCGTCGATCTGGGACGAGACCATCGTCCTGCCCGGCAGCGAACCCGGGGAGATGGCGGGCTTTGCCCGGCGACGGGGCAAGGACTGGTTCGTCGCGGTCATCAACGGCCCGACGGCGCGTCCGTTGAAGGTCGATCTGGGCTTTTTGGGCGGGGGCGAGTGGAGCCTCGTCTCGCTGGCCGACGACCAGGCGCGCGCCGACGCCTTCGCCCGGACCGAACGGACGGTACGTTCGACCGGCGCGATCGAGGTGCCGTTGCGGTCGCAGGGCGGCTTTGTCGGCTGGCTGCGTCCCGCGCGCTGAATCGATGCCCGCCGCCGGACGATGATCCGGCGGCGGGTTCGGGATGAGGACGGGGAGCGGGCGATGATGGACGGCGAGGCGGACCGGCGTTCGGTGCTGCTGGGGCTTTCGGCGCTGGGCGGGATCGCGCTGTGTCCGGAGCAGGCCACCGCCACGGGACCGGCCACCGCCTCCCCCCTACCCCGCTGGGGCGATCAGGGGGATGGCAGCTTCGTCAACCCGATCGTCCCGGCGGATTATTCCGATCTCGATGCGATCCGGGTCGGCGACACCTATTACGCGATCAGTTCGACCCTGCACACCAGCCCCGCCATGGTCATCCTGCGCTCGGGCGACATGGTCAACTGGACGACCATCGGCCATGCGGTGCCCGACCTCGCCTCGCTGGGCGAGGAGGCGGTCGGCTGGCGCCGGATGCAGGGCTATGGCCGGGGCATGTGGGCGGGGGCAATCCGCCATCATGGCGGGCGCTTTTACATCTACTTCGCCTCCCCCGACAGCGGCCTGTACGTCACCACGGCGGAGCGCGCCGAAGGCCCCTGGACGCCGCCCCGGTCGCTGCTGCGTGAGGCGGGGTTTGACGACCCCTGCCCCTTCTGGGACGAGGACGGATCGGCCTGGCTGGTGATGACCCGCTTCGCCGCCGATCCGGTGACGGGACAGCCTTATGTCATCAGCCTGTACCGAATGAGCGAAGACGGGCTGACGCTGGACCGGGCCTCTGCCCTGCCCATCCAGCAGTCGGAAGGGTCGGAGGCGAGCAAGCTCTACAAGTTCGGCCCGCTTTATTATCATTATTTCAGCGAGGTCCGGCCCGAGGGGCGCGTTCCGATGATGAAGCGTGCGACCAGCCTGCCAGGCCTGGCGCAGGCGAGCGCGGTGCAACTCGGCCATGTGAACGCCCCGGTCGATGGCGAACCCAATCAGGGCGCGTTGCTGCAAGCCCGCGACAAAAGCTGGTGGTTCCTGACCCATCAGGGCCATGGCGACTGGCAGGGGCGCGCCATGTGCCTGCTGCCCGTCACCTGGACCAAGGGCTGGCCGATCATCGGGCGCGCCGGGCCCGACGGGATCGGCAACATGGTCTGGCGGTCGCGCAAGCCCATCGCATCGCACCGCCCGCCCCTGCCCGACCTGTCCGACGATTTCCGCGGCGGGATCAAGCCGGTCTGGGAATGGAGCCACGCCCCCCGGCACGAGGCGTTCAGCCTAGCCGAGCGGCCCGGCCATTTGCGACTGAAGGCCTTTCCGCCCGCCTTCGAGGGATTGCGCGGCGTCGGCAACCTGCTCAGCCAAAGGTCGTGGCGGACGGCCGACAATCGGGCCAGCGTGGTCCTCGACCTGTCCGGCATGGTGGATGGGCAGACGGCGGGGCTGTGCCACCTCTCCGCCGCCGGAGCCTGGATCGGGGTGCGGCAAGTGGCGGGGCGCAGGCGGCTCTGCTTTGCGCGGGGCGATGTGGTGCGGGAGGGGCCGGTGATCGATACGCCGCTGATCCGCCTCGCCACCCGCTGGGGCGATGACGGGCGGGCGATCTTCGAGCATGATGGCGGCGACGGGCGGTTCCGGCACTTCGGCGAGCATTATGACCTGCAATGGCGCGATTATCGCGGCGACCGGGTGGGGCTGTTCACCGTCCATGACGACGCGATGCGCGGTCATGTCGATTTCACGGACTTCCGCTACCGGATCGCCTCGCAGAACGGGTGATCGGCCCGGCGAAGACCAGGACCGACCCGTTCCTCCCCTGCAAGGGGAGGTGGCAGGTCGAAGACCTGACGGAGGGGTGTCGCGCTCTCGATGGCGGGACACCCCCCCACCATGCTTCGCATGGTCCCCCTCCCCTTGCAGGGGAGGATTCTGAAGACCTGAGGGGGCGACATACTCCCCCTTCCGCCGAACTCAGGCGGTCACGCCCTCGCCTGCGATGATCAACGCCACGCCGATCGGATGGCGCGCGCGTTCGGGCAGCGTCACTTCCAACGCCTGGCCGGTCCGCTTGAAAGGCAGCGGGCTGTTGTCGCCCTGCATCGTCACACGGCGGATCTGCCCGGGCATGCTGGGATTGTCGCTGCCCAGCAGGGTCATCCGCGCGACATTGTCCTCCGGCCAGCCCAGCACCAGCGCATGGAGATTGCCGTTGCGCGTCACATAGCGGACGTCCTTGGCGGTATAGGCCGATTTCGGACCGCCTTCGGAGAACAGGCCGGAATTGGGCTTGGTCGGCCCCTCGCCGTTGATCTTCCACGGGCGGCTGCCATAGATCGCCTCGCCGTTGCGGCCCATCCAGTCCGCGATATCCTCGACGACCTTCTCCTCCTTGTCGTCGATCGTCCCGTCGCCGCGCATCGGCACCGACAGCATCAGATTGCCGTTCTTCGACACCACGTCGCACAGTGTGTGGAGGACGTTGGCCGCCGACTTATAGCCATCGTTCTTGTAGGTCTCGGCATCATAGTGCCAGCCGCCGATGCAGGTGTCGGTCTGCCACGGGAAACGCTCGATATAATTCTTGCCGCCGCGTTCCACGTCGTCGACGATGCCCATGCGCCGCTGCGGCGGGGTCATCTTGCCCGTCACCACGGCTTCCAGCCTGCCGCCGTTCCACTGCATCGACTGGTTGTAGAACCAGGAGGTGAACTCCAGCCCGTATTTCTCCAGCGGCAGGTCGAAATTGTCGAAATAGACCATGTCCGGCTTGTATTTCTGGACCAGGTCCTTGGCGCGGAGCAGCCAGTTGGCGGCGAAGTCGGTGCCCGCCGGCACGCCCTCGTTCCACAACAGGTCGGTGGCGTCGTGCCAGGCATTGGCCTGTTCCCGCGTGCGGATGCCGTCCGGCATGGGCATATGGCGACCGACGTAAAGCTGTTGCGGGTCCAGCCCGTCCCACCACTGCCCGCGCCCCTGCGCCGCGGTCAGCTTCCACGCGTCATAGCGTTCGCCCGCGCGCGCGCCCGTGGGGTCATAGCCATAAGCGGGCTGGTTCCAGTGCCAGGCATGGGCCGAGTGGTTGGACACCGCGAAGCGCATCCCACGCGCGCGCGCCGCCTTTTCCCAGGTACCGACGATATCCTTGCGCGGGCCGACCCGCGTCGTGTTCCAGGGATGATAGCGCGAGTCATAGGCGTCGAGATTGTCGTGATGGTTCGCCAGCGCCATGAAATATCGCGCGCCCGCCTTCTTGTAGAGATCGAGCAACCGGCCCGGGTCCCAGCGATCGGCCTTCCACATATTCTGGATCTGCATGAAGCCGACATCGGCCGGGTGGCCATAATGCTTCAGATGATGGTCATAGGCGCGGGTGCCGGGCAGGTACATGTTGCGCGCATACCAGTCGCCCGCCTCGGGCACGCATTGCGCGGTCCAATGCGCCCACATGCCGAACTTGGCGTCGCGGAACCAGTCGGGCACGGTGTATCCGGCGGTCAGCGACTCCCAGTCCGGGGTGAAGCGCGCCGGTGGCGGAACCTTCAGCGCGCGCCCCGCCCCCATCTGCTGCGCAAAGGTCGCCGCCGATGCCACCGCCGGGGCCAGCGCCGCCGCCATGCCGCCGCCGATCATCTCCCGTCTCGTCGTCTTCATATCCGCCTCTCCTGACCTGAGCGCCCACCCGCGCCGCCGCGAGCGGTTCCCGTCCCTGCCGGCGTCATCCACAAGGCACGCCGATCTTATTCTCGCATATGCAAATGCGTTATTGCATATGCAAAGCTAGGCGAGAGCGGCGGTCGTTGGCAAGCCTTGTCGTCACCTTTTGTTCGAGGAAAGCGGTGTTGCGGGTCGGTCAGTCCCCGTCGCTCCTCGCTTCATGATGCCCGCTCATCGCCGCACCCGCATCGGGGGCGAAGCGGCGGTTCCAGATGATCGCCGAGGTGGAGATCGCCGCCACCACAACGAACGCCGCCGAGAAGCTGTTCAGCGTCGGCCCGCCCTTCCCCTCTATCAGCGTTCCCAATTCCAGCACGGTCGCGGCGGTGCAGATACCCAGCGACAGGGTCAGTTGCTGAAAGGTCGCGTAGAAGCTGGTCGCCGCGCTCATCCGTTCCTTGTCCACATCGGCATAGGCGATGGCGTTGAACCCGGTGAACTGGAAGGAGGTGAAGAAGCCCGACAGCGCCAGGACGAAGGTGATCAGCGGGATCGGCCAGTCGGGCCGGAACAGCGCGCAGGTCGCGTATCCGGCACTGCTGACCAGCCCCGACACGATCAGGCTTTGCCGAAAGCCCCAGCGACGCAGGACGCGCGGGGCCAGCGCCTTCATCGCCAGCGCGCCGACCGCGCCCGCCATGGTGATCGTCCCCGTCTTCGCCGCGCTCAACCCGAAACCGAGCTGGAACATCAGCGGGAGGAGAAAGGGTTGCGCCCCTTGCGTGATCCGGGTCAGCGATCCGCCGATCACGGACAGGCGAAAGGTCGGCACGCGCATCAGGGTCGGGTCGAGGATCGGATCATCGATATGCCGGGCATGGCGGAGATAGATCCAGCCGAACACCGCGCCGATGATCAGCAGGACCAGCGCCACCCAGCCCGTCCCCGGACGGCTTGCGAGCTCGAACCCGAACAGCAGGCAGCCGAGCGAAACGCCCGACATGAAAAAGCCCGACACGTCGAAGCGCGTCCGTGCGTCGCCGCGCACCTCGGGCACCAGCATCCAAGCCCCGACCATGCCGATGATGCCGATCGGAATGTTGAGATAGAAGATCCAGCGCCAGTCGAGCCAGGTCACGATGAACCCGCCAAGAGGAGGCCCCAGGATCGGCCCGATCAGCGCGGGCATGACCAGCCAGGACAGCGCCTGCACCATGTCCTCCTTGGCGACGCTGCGGAGAAGGACCAGACGCCCGACCGGCACCATCATCGCCCCGCCGATCCCTTGCAGGAAGCGCGCGGCGACCAGGGTGTAGAGCGTCCCCGATTGGGCACACAGGATCGAGCCCAACAGGAAGATACCGATCGCCGAGCAGAAGACGGTGCGCGATCCGAACTTGTCGGCCAGCGTCCCACTCGCCGGGATGAACAGCGCGAGTGCGAGCAGATAGCTGGTCAGCGCCAGGCTGAGGCTGGTCGCGGGCGTCGCCAGGTCGCGCGCCATGGTCGGCAGCGCGACGGTCAGGACGGTGCCGTCGAGCTGCTGCATGAAGAGGGCGGAGGCGACGACCAGCGCGATGACGCGGTAACCGCGCGTCTGCACCGGCTCCGAGGAATGCGCGCCGCTGGTCACCGCCTCCACGCCTGGGGCGAGCCCGTCATTCACGTCCGCGCTCATCGAGGCCAAATTACGTCGTCTCCACCGCATCTCGTTCCATTCGTCCTTCGCCCCCCAAGCCTAGAACGCGATTTGCGCCCGTCCGATCAAGGTCTGGCCATGGTCCTTCGCCAGCCGCCCCGCAACCGGGTTCGCGACCGACCAGTCGATGGCATTCAATTGCAGGCGGACGAAATTGTTCAGATACCAGTTCACCCCCAGCGTCAGCGCGGTGCCGCGCCCGGCGGTCGGATTGTCGCTATAATCCAGTTCCTCGTAGCGCGTTGCCAGTTCCACCGCGCCGCTGCCGCCCGAGGTAAAAGGGCGGAGCACGCGCGGGCGGCTCCATACACCGCCACGGGTCAGGTAAGGCGGGGTCTCGCCGGTCAGGAACCAGCCGCCCTGCACCGCCCAGGCATTCTGGTCGGTCGAGCCGGTCGCGTTGCGCAAGGTCCGCGCACCATATTCGCCGTAAGCCCAGAGCGACTTGTGGAAGGCCCCCAGCTCGAACCCATAGCCGTCGCCCGACCGGGCATCGGCGAAGGTGCCCGGCGCGATCCGCAGATTGTCGTTGAAGAAGCCGCCGGCCGCGATGGCACGGGTCGGACGGGTCACGTCGGTCGCCAGATTCTCGTGAAAGCCCCAGACGCCCAGATGGAGCAGCCAGTCCGCCGTCTTCACGGGATTCCAATGCGCCCGCGCGCCGATGGTCAGGCCGTCGCTGGCGGTGCCCGGATTGTTGATGTCGTCGCCCGACACCTGCACCCCCACATGCCAGCCATCGCCATAGATGCGCGCCGCCGCGCCCAGCCCGAAAAAGCCGCGCACGGGGATGATCCCCTGCCCGACGAAATTGCGCTCCAGAAAGGGCACCGAGATGGTGCCGCTCGACCCGTCGAGCCCGCGATCGTTCAGCCGGTTGCCCAGCGCGAACTCGGCCTGCTGGCCCATGAAGCCGGTCGTCCAGGCGAGATAGGCGGATTTGATCGCGATCTCGTTATCGGCGAAATCCCCCTCCAGCAGATAGGAGAGGTGCTGCCCCACCGAGCCCTCGAACCCCAGACGCAGCGAGCGGGCCTGGGTCGTGGTGATGTTGCGCGCGGCGACATCGCTGCCCATCGTCCTACCCAGGTCGATCAGAACGCGCCCACGCGGCCGGAACGAGAATTTGCCGTCGGCGCTGGTGAATTCCGGCGTGCCCTTCGACCAGTCGACATGGACGCCGTCCTTCTGCGCCTTCTCGATCCGCGCCAGCCGCGCGTCGAGCGAGGGCGGATGCGCGTCGGAGGGAAGCGCCTGTCCCAGCGGGAACGGAAGGCGCGGCGGGCTGACGGTCTGCCCCGCCACCTGGGGCGGCGGTGCGGGATGCGCCTCGGACGCCAGCGGCTGGCCTAGTGGTGCGGGGGTCGCGGCGACCTTCTGGCCTTCCACCGCCGCCAGCCGTGCCTCCAGCCGCGCGATCTGCGCCTGTTGCTGCTCGACCAGGCGGGTCAGCCGGGCGACGTCATCCTCCCGCGATTGGGCGGCAACGGGCATGGCGGCGCACAGGCCCATGGCGAGCATGGCTCCTCGATACATGACGGCATCCTCTTGATTGGCGGGCGGCGGCTTCGTGGCCGCCGCCTCGACCGATGGGGTCAGCGCACTTCGCGCTTGGTCAGCCGCGACCCGATGATCAGCGCCAGCAGCGACAGAAGGGCGGCGGCGGCGCACCAGGCACCGGGGATCGCCTTGTCGCCCGTCGCCCCGATCAGTGCGGTGCTGATGGCGGGCGTGAAGCCGCCGAAGATCGCGGTCGCCAGGCTATAGGCCAGGCTGAAGCCGACGGTGCGGACATGCGCCGGGATGACTTCGGTCAGATAGACGATGAAGGCCCCGTTATAGGTGGCGTAGATGGCGGCGAGCAGCAGCTCGACCGTCAGCAGCCGCCCGAAGCTGGGCGCGGCGACCAGCCAGCTCATCAGCGGATAGGCCAGGATCGCGCCGAGCAGCGTCGCGGTGATCAGCAGCGGCCGACGCCCGATCCGGTCCGACAGCGCGCCCATGACCGGCAGCAGGACGAAGTTGGTGACACCGACACAGGCCGTGACGAACAGCGCCGAACCCGGGGTCAGCGACAGCACCTTATTGCCGAAGGTCGGAGTATAGGCGGTGATCATGTAAAAGAAGACGGTCGTCATCACCGCCATCAGCGCACCCTGGAGCACCACGCCCCAATTGCCGCCGATGGTGCGGATGATCTGCGAAAGCTGCGGATGCTCCTTGCGCTTCAGGAAGACCTCGGTCTCCTCCATGTGGCGACGGATGACGAACAGGAACGGGATCATCACGCAACCGATGATGAACGGGATGCGCCAGCCCCAGGCCTGCATCGTGACGGGATCGAGGCTGGTCGACACGAGCAGGCCGATCAGCGCCGCGAAGACCACCGCCGCCTGCTGGCTGGCCGACTGCCACGAGCAGAAGAAGCCCTTGCGGTTGGGGGGTGCGATCTCGTTGAGATAGACCGACACGCCGCCGACCTCGACGCCCGCCGACAGGCCCTGGACCAGACGCCCGAGCAGGATGATGATCGGGGCCGCGACGCCGATCTGTGCATAGGTGGGGGTAATGGCGATGGCGAGCGTCCCCAGCGCCATCAGCCCGAGCGTCAGCAACAGGCCCTGCCGCCGCCCATGCTTGTCGATATAGGCGCCCAGCACCAGCGCGCCCACCGGCCGCATCAGGAAGCCCGCGCCGAAGGTCATCAGGGTGAGCATCAGCGACGCGAATTCGCTGCCGGTCGGGAAAAACGCCTTGGAGATGTAGGTGGCGTAATAGCCGAACACCATGAAGTCGAACATCTCCAGGAAGTTGCCGCTGGCAACGATGAAGATCGACTTGAAGGCGGACTTGCGGCGTTCAGCCGAAATGGGGGGCGCCGCTGGGGAGGCGGCGGCGAAGCTTGCGGTTGCCTGGGTCATGGCTTGGCCTTTTGCGAAGCGGGTTCCAATCCGCTGTCGCGGATGATCGGATAGGCTTTGGGGGAGGACAAATAGGCGATCAGCGCCTTGGCCTCGGCCTGGTGGGGGGAATAGGCGACGACGCCCGCCGAGAAGGGGGTGACCTTCTGAAGCGAGTCGGGAAGAAGTCCGACGATGCGGATGCCCTGGAGGGGCTTCAGTTCGCTGAGCTGCTGGAAGCCGATTTCGGCCTCCCCTCGCGCGACGATCTGGCCCACGGGGGTGGCGGGGATCATCCGGCCCTTGGGGCGGACCTGGTCAGCGACGCCGAGCTTATCCAGCATCACCGACTGGATATAGACGCCGGAGGCGCTGTCCGACCAAGCGACCGACTTGGCGTTGACCAAAGTGGCGCGCACCGCATCGGGGGTGCTGATATCGGGCGCGGGAGCCCCGGCCTTCACCGCCACCGCGATCTTGGACAGGCCGAGGTCGGTGACGGTGCCGGAGGTCACGATGCCCGCCTGCGCCAGCTTGTCGAGCCCGCTGCGCGCCAGGATCACGACATCGGCATCCTCGTGCCGGGCCAGCCGGTTGGGGATCGCCTGCGGCGTGTCGCCCATCGAGGGGCCGTGTTCGGTGACGATATGGACGCCGGTGTCGCGCTCATATTTCTTGGCCAACGCCTCGAACGCGGCGGTGAAGCCGCCCGAGGTGACGACATGAAGTTCGCGGACGGCAACCGGCTTCGGTTCGCGCGCAAAGGCGGGACCGGTGAGCGAAGCCAGCCCCAACAACAGAGCCGAACGCACGGCGCCGCGCCGCGCGAGGGATTGCGGGCGCCCTGCCTTTGGCTGAAATGGTTGATCTTTCATCGGAAACCTCTCTTCCGTCCCGCTTCTCGCAGGTTCTCTGTGGGGCGGAGGCTTGAGCCGCCACGCCTTACGCGCCAATAAGCACCACCGGCGGCCATTCGATCAAATGCAATGATCGGTCCGCTTTATGCATTTTGCGCATTAATAGGAGAGCCGAGCTGCGCCTGTTCCGACATCTCTATGTCCAGATGCTGCTCGGCATCCTCGCGGGAACCGCGATCGGCGTGCTCGCGCCCGCCTTCGGCCGCGACCTGGGACCGCTGGGCATCGCCTTTGTCAAAGCGATGCGGATGATGGTGCCGCCCGTCCTGTTCTGCACCATCGTCGAGGGGATCGTCCGCCACGGCGCGGCACGCGATACGGGCGCGACCGTGCTGCGCAGCCTGATCGTGTTCTTGGGCATCACTGTTGCCGCGCTTGGCATCGGCCTGGCCGTCACGCTCCTGATGCAGCCGGGGCACGGCCTTCCCCTGCCCGCTTATGGCGATGCGGCGGCCGAGGTGCAGCGGCAACTGGCCGGGCGGCATATCACCGGGCCGGGCGACTTCCTGGTGCGGATGGTCCCCGATACCCTGTTCTCTGCCTTTACGGCGGGCGACGTCCTGCCCGTGCTGTTCGTCGCCGGGCTGGTCGGCTTCGGCCTGTTGCGGATCGGCGAGGCGGGCGCGCCGATCGTCCGCGCGATCGAGGCGCTGACCCGGCTGCAATTCGCGATCTTCGGCTTCCTGATCCGCGCCGCGCCGGTCGGGGCGTTCGGGGCCATCGCCTATACGGTGGGCACGTACGGCATCGGCTTCATCGGCTCGCTGGGGCTGCTGATCGCGACGCTGGCGCTGGCCTGCGGGTTGCTGATCGCGGTGCTGGTGCTGACGGTGCGGGTGACGACGGGCATTCGCGCCCGGACGCTGCTCCACACCTTCCGCGACGAAATCCTGATCGTGTTGGGCACCTCCTCCACGGAGGTCGTACTGCCGCGCCTGATCCTGAAGCTGGAGGGCTTGGGCTGTCCGCGCAGCATCGTCGGGCTGACCGTGCCGCTGGGCTATTCGCTCAACCTGGCGGGCACGGCGGTCTATCTGATCGTCGCCACCCTGTTCCTGGGCGAGGCGCTGAACGTCGCGCTCTCGCCGGAGCGGATCATGGTTTACCTGGGCGTGATGCTGATCACCTCCAAGGCGGCGGCTGGCGTGACGGGCAGCGGCTTTTCGGCGCTGCTGTTGACCCTGTCGCTGCTCCCCGACGTGCCCGTGGGCGCCGCCGCGATGCTGATCGCGGTCGACCGTTTCCTGTCGGAGATCCGGGCGCTCACCAGCGGCACCGCCAATGTCGCCGCGTCTCTTCTCGTCACGCGCTGGAGCGGCGGGCGGCTATCCGTCGACCCAGGCGGCCGAGAGTAGCGCCATCAACCGCGAGGCGGTCGGCGACAGCGGCGCGGAGGACCGCCGCAACACGCCGATGGTCCGCATGACTTCGGCCCCCTTCAGCGGCCGCCACACCAGATCGCGCGCATCGGGCCCCTGACACGCCAGGCGCGGCAGCACCGAGGGCCCCAGCCCCGCCTGCACCAGGGCGAGCGCGGAGGTCAGCCGCGTCACCTCATAGAACCAGCGCAACTCCACCCCCGCCCGCGCCAACCCGGCCTCCAGCGTGGTGCGGTTACCACTACCCATATGCACCGTGATCAACCGCCGCCCACTCAGGTCCGCCCAGCTCGGCTCGTCCATCGTCGCCAGCGGATCGTCCTGCCGACAGACCAGGCCGTAAGGGTCGTCGGTCAGCGGCTCGAACACCAGATCGCCGTCCGAAGTGAGTGGCAGGGTGATGCCGAACTCCGCCTCGCCGGTCCGCACCGCCTCCGCACATTCGGTCGCCGACAGGTCGAGCACCCGGACGCGGACATTGCGATATTCCTGCGCGAACCGCTCCAAGACATCGGGCAGGAAGCGCACGGTCGCGCTGGGGATGCTGGCCACCGTCAGCCGCCCCGCCTGTCGCTCCCCCAGCGCCATCATGCCGAGCAGCGATCCGTCCATCTCCTCCAGCAGGCGCCGGATCAGCGGCACGATCTCCTGCCCCGCAGGCGTCAGCCGGACGCTGCGCGTGGTTCGCTCCAGCAGGGGCGTGCCGACCGTCGCCTCCAGCTTCTGGATGCGGCGGCTCAGCGCGGGCTGCGACAGGTTGAGTTGCTCGGCGGCGCGCAGGAAGCTCTTGCCGTCCGCGATGGCGACCAGCGCGCGCAAATCCAGAAGCTCGCAGTTCAGCGGGATCATGACGCGACGCTAGCACCCCCCGCGACGGTTGACGACCACCGCGCATAAGCCCCGCTTGGCCCCTGGTCGCGATATCAGCGGCGGAACGGGGTGGAAGGGCGAGGGTTACCGATCCATGCCGACGATCTCCACCGACCATCTCACCATCGCCTATGACCTGTACGGACCGGAGGGCGCGCCCGTCGTCCTGCTGCTGCATGGCTGGCCCGACAATGCGTCGACCTGGGACAGGGTCGCGCCCCGGCTCGCTCAGGCGGGTCTGCGCGTGGTGGTGCCGACCCTGCGCGGGTTCGGCGCGACGCGGTTCCGGCACGACCACACGCCGCGCACCGGGGACAGCGCGATCCTGGCGCTGGATGCGATCGCGCTGATGGACGGGCTGGGTATCGACCGGTTCATGGTCGCCGGACATGACTGGGGCTCCAACATCGCGGAGGCGCTGGCGGTCGGCTGGCCGGACCGGGTCCGACGGCTGGCGATGCTCAGCACACCGCCGCGTCTGGGCGGGATGCCGACGCCGTCCTTTGATCAGGCGCAGCGGCAATGGTATCACTGGTTCATGGCGACCCGACGCGGCGCCCAGGCGGTGCGCGACGACCGGCGCGGCTTTGCGCATATCCACTGGGTCAACTGGTCGCCGCCCGGCTGGTTCGATGAAGCGACCTTTTCCCGGGTGGCCAAGTCCTTCGACAATCCCGATTGGCCCGCGGTGACGATACACAGCTATCGCGCGCGCTGGGACGAGGCACAGCCCGACCCGCGCGGAGCCTGGCTGGCCGACCGGGTGAAGGCGACGAAGACGCTGTCACTTCCCACGCTGTACCTGCATGGCGAGGTGGATGGCGTGAACCCGCCCTCCACCGCGCGCGAGGTGCCGGGGAAATTCGGCGGGCCGTTCAAGATGGTCGAACTGCCCGGCGTCGGCCACTTCCCGCAGCGCGAGAACCCGGAGGCGGTGACGCGGCACCTGCTCGATTTGTTCGCCGATGCGGGTGGCAAGGCCAAGGGGCCGAGCGCTGCCAGGATCGCAGCGGGCGTCGCCGCCGCAGGATTGGTCGCGGCGGCAATCGGCATCGTCTGCACGCGGAGCAGGACGGAGCAATCCTCCCCGACACGGGGAGGTGGCAGAGCATCGCGCTGACGGAGGGGGGCTTCCACACAGGTCAGCCCTAAGGCCAATCGACATTCATGCTGCTCTCTCTTCTCTCTCCCCTCAGAGAGGGGCGAGAAAAGAAAAAGGCATATCTGGATGTCGATCCCACCCAGCGGCCCCCTTCCCCGTGCCGGAGAGGATTTGGTTGCCCCCGCGTGGGCAAGATGCGACAGAAACCGCAGGGTGTCCGACGAAAGGCGGGCAGGATGATCGTTGGTCGGGCCGCCAGCGAGGACCAGTCTTGCCGGAACCCTATCCATGACCCAGCCCAGGCGCATCGGCGCGATCCGTCGTTTCCTCGACTCCCAGACTTCCTCCGGCCTCGTTCTGATGGCGGCGGCGGCGCTGGCGTTGATCCTGGCCAATTCCCCTTTCGCCGGTGCCTATGAGGCGGCGCTCCATCGGCATCTCGGCCCCCTGTCGCTGAGCCACTGGATCAACGACGGGTTGATGGCGATCTTCTTCCTGCTGGTCGGGCTGGAGATCAAGCGCGAGATGGTGGACGGGCAATTGTCCACCTGGCCGCGCCGCATCCTGCCGGGGTTAGCAGCACTGGGCGGGATGATCGTGCCCGCGCTCCTCTATCTGAGCTTCAATCGCGGCGGCACCGCATCGGGCTGGGCGATCCCGGCGGCGACCGATATCGCCTTCGCGCTCGCGGTCATCCGGCTGGTCGGTGACCGGGTGCCCGCCTCGCTGCGCGTCTTTCTGGCGGCGTTGGCGATCATCGACGATCTGGGCGCGGTCGCGGTGATCGCGGCCTTTTATTCCACTTCGATCTCGGTCGTCGATCTGGCGGGCGCCGCAGCGATGCTGCTCCTGCTGGGCGCGTTCCACCGCATGGGGGCGCGGCGGCTCTCCCCCTATCTGATGGTCGGGGTCGTGCTATGGGCCTTGATGCTGCGCTCGGGCATTCATGCGACCATTGCGGGCGTGCTGCTGGCCTTCGTCATTCCGATCGGCGACGCGGAAAACAGCCCGCTCCACCGGCTGGAGCATGCGTTGCACACGCCCGTCGGCTTCCTGATCCTGCCGGTCTTCGGCCTGGCCAATGCCGGAGTGCCGGTGCTGGGTCTCCCCGCGAGCGCATGGGCGTCGCCGGTGACGCTCGGCGTGGGTACGGGACTGCTGGTCGGCAAGCTGCTGGGGGTGTTCGGCATGACGATGCTGGCGATCCGAACCGGGCTGGCCGACGCCCCCGCTCATGCCAGCCGCATGCAGATATTGGGCACTGCCCTCCTTTGCGGCATCGGGTTCACGATGAGCATCTTCATCACCCTGCTCGCCTTTCCCGGCGATCCGCTGCTCCAGGCCGAGGCCAAGCTGGGGGTGATGGCGGGTTCGCTCCTATCGGGCCTGCTGGGGTTCGCGGTCCTGCGACGCGCCGCCCGATAAGCGCTTGCCTGTGCCCGCCGGGCGGTCATCCTGGCTGCTTGGGAATGCGAGGGGGAATGGCAATGCGGTGGTTGTCGGCAAGTCCGCGCGGTCCAAGCGTATCCACCAGAATGCGGAGTGGCAGGCGTTCATGCTGTCGCGATTGGGGGTGACGGGAGCGTAATCCGGGGGTTGGCCCCCTGCGGCCTGCGGGAGAGGAGGCCGTGCGGCACGATCGCCAAGCAAATGCTCTTCTTGCTCCCCTCCCGCAGGCGGGAGGGGTTGGGGGAGGGAAAGTCACAAGCGACGTCGCCCGTGGCGATGCCCTCCCCCCATCCCCCTCCCGCTTGCGGGAGGAGGCGTGCGTTGCGGCAAAGGGTGTTCCCATAAGCTAAGCCCACCCCCCTTCCCCCCGCCCCCACGGCCCGCTAGGCCTGTGCTATGATACGGCTCGGATGGCTCGTTCTGGGATGCGTGTTCGTCGCGCTGGGCGTGATCGGGGCGATCCTGCCGCTGATGCCGACGACCATCTTCCTGATCCTGGCGGCGGCATGCTTCGCGCGGTCCTCGCCCCGGCTGGAGGCGTGGCTGCTCGACCATCCGCGCTTCGGGCCGACCCTGCGGGCGTGGCGGCGGGACGGGGCGATCGGGGTGAGGGGCAAGGCGATGGCGTGCGGCGGGATGGCGCTGGGCTATGGCCTGTTCTGGGCGACCGCCAGACCGCACTGGCCGCTCGCTTTGGGCGTGGCCGTGATGATGGGCGGATGCGCAGCCTTCGTCCTCAGCCGTCCGACCGCCCGCTACTGACCGGTTGCGCCCGATATACGAACCATATATGATCCATATATGGGTATCGTGAAGATAGACGACGAATTGCACGAGGAGGTGCGCCGCGCCAGCACGGTCATGTGCCGCTCGATCAACGCGCAGGCCGAATTCTGGATGAAGATGGGAATGCTGGCGGAGGCGAACCCGACGCTGACCTTCCACCAGATCGTCCAGGCGCAGATGGCCGCCGCCGACGCCCCCCTGCCTCAACCTCTGGTCGCCTGACATGGTCAAGACGGCGGAGGAGCTGGCGCTGATGCGCGCGTCCGGGCGGCTGCTGGCGCAGGTGTTCGAGATGCTGGATGGGCTGACGCTGGAGGGCATGTCGACGCTGGCGGTCAACGACCTGGTCGAGCGCTACATCACCCACGACTTGCGCGCGCGTGCCGCGAGCAAGGGGCAATATGGTTTCGCCTATGTGCTCAACAGCTCGATCAACCAGGTCGTCTGCCACGGGGTGCCCAGCGCCGAGGAGGTGATCCGGGACGGCGATATCGTCAATCTGGACATCACCCTGGAAAAGAACGGCTTCATCACCGATTCCAGCAAGACCTATATCGTCGGCGACGCATCGACCGGCGCAAGGCGGCTGGTCCGCGTCACGCGCGAGGCGATGTGGAAGGGCATCAAACAGGTCCGCCCCGGCGCACGTCTCGGCGATGTCGGCGCGGCGATCGAGAAGCACGCCAAGGCGAACGGCTATTCGGTGGTCCGCGACTATTGCGGCCACGGCATCGGGCGCGAGATGCACGAGGCCCCCAATGTGCTGCATTTCGGGCGACCCGGCACAGGCGAAGTCCTTCGCGAGGGGATGACCTTCACCATCGAGCCGATGATCAACCAGGGTACGCGCAGGGTTTCGACCTCGGAGGATGGCTGGACCGTGGTGACCGATGACGGGAAGCTGTCGGCCCAGTTCGAGCATACGGTGGCGGTGACGCGGACCGGGGTGGAAGTGCTGACGCTGCGCGCGGGGGAAATGGCTTAGGAGGCCGTCATCCCAGCGCAGGCTGGGATCTTTCCCGGCTCACGCCCCGTCACGGACAAAAGGCCCCGGCCTGCGCTGGGGCGACGGAGTCGGAAGGGTTCACCCCTCGACCCGCAATCGATACCCCACGCCCAGCTCGTTCGCGATGACGCTCCCCACCAGCTGCGGCGCCTCCAGCTTCTGGCGGAGGTTGCGCACGACGATGCGCAAATAGTCGATGCGCGGGTCCTCGTCCCCGCCCCAGGCGGCGTCGATGATCCGGTCATGCGTCACCACCCGCCCGGGATGGCGTGCCAGCACCGCCAGCACGTCATATTCCTTGCGGGTCAGATGCAGTTCCTCACCCTCGCGTGTGACGATGCGCCGGTCGAGGTCGATGGCGAGGTCGCCTGTGCGCACGACCGAGGGGGCGGCCTCCGCAGCGCGGGCGTGCCGCAGCGCCACGCGAAGGCGGGCGAGCAGTTCCTCGCTGTCGAACGGCTTGGTGACATAATCGTCCGCGCCGAGATCGAGCGCGGCAACCTTCTCCTCGGTCGCCTCTCGCGCCGAGACGACCAGCACCACCCGCTGGGGCCCGCGCAGCAACGGAATCAGGCTCAGCCCGTCCCGGTCGGGCAGGCCCAGGTCCAGCAGCACCGCATCCGGGTGCTCCGCCGCCGCCTGCGCCAACGCCTCGCGCCCGTCGCGCGCTTCGACCACGCGATGCCCCGCCTGTTCCAAGGTGTTGCGCAGCAGGCGGCGGATCGCGACTTCATCGTCCACCACCAGGATCGTCGCGGGCATCAGGCCATTCCCTCCGGTGCGCCCTCGCGCATGATCAGGTCGCGGGGGAAGCACAGGGTGAACATCGCCCCCTCGCCATCCTCGCGATTGCCCGCCTCTACGCTCAGACCCATGGCTTCGGCAAAGGCCTTGACGATGGCGAGGCCCAGGCCGGTGCCGCCGACGACCCGGTCGGAGCCTTCCAGCCGTCGGAACGTCTCGAACACCTCGTTTTCCCGACCCGGCGGCAGGCCGGGGCCGTGGTCGAGCACGGCCAGGCGCAGCGTGCCATGACGATGCCGCCCCTCGATCACGATCTCGGTCCCCGGATCACCGTAGCGCCCGGCATTGTCGAGCAGGTTGAGCAGGCAGTGATGCAGCAACTGCGGGTCGGCACGGACCAAAGGCAGGTCGGGCGGCACGTCGAGGCGCACTGAATGCCCCTCCAAGGCACGGCGCGCGTCATGCGCCGCGCCAGTCACCGCGTCGCTCAGGTCGATCGCCTCGATCTTCAGCTTCAGCGCCCCCGCCTCGACCCGCGCCATGTCGAGCAGATTGGCGACGAAGCGGTTGAGCCGCGCCGCCTCCCCCTCGATGGTGGCGATCAGATCGGGCGTCGCCCCCTGTCGCAACTGTGCGGCGGCGGCCATCACGGCGGTCAGCGGCGTGCGCAGGTCATGGCTGACCGAGGACAGGAGCGCCGCGCGGAGCCGGTCGCGGGTACGCACCGCATCGACGTCGCGCACCTCCGCCTCCAGCCGCAGCCGCTCGAGGATCAGCGCGGCCTGGTCGATCAACCCGGTCAGCAGCGGCAGGCGGTCGGCGCGGACCGGCTCTCCGCCCGCCTCCTTGGCCAGGCCCAACACCGCGAGCGTCCGGTTTCCGGCCTTCAGCGGCTGGAACAGCCATTCGGACGCGGCCAGCGTTGCCGATCCCTTGCCCGCCGGTGTGCCAGTGTCGAAGGCCCAGTGCGCGGCGGCCATCTCCATCGTCTCCAGCCGATAGTCGGGCTTGGTCGCCGCCTGCACCGCCAGCCCGGCGGGCGACGGGGTCAGCAACACCGCCTGCACCTCGAACAGCCGGGCAATGTCCTCGCAGATCACCCGCGCCGCCTCGGCCGGATCGGCGAGGCCGCTCAGCCGGTGGAGAAAGCCCGCCAGCGTCGCATTGTCACGCGCGCTCGCCGCCGCCAGATCGGCCTGCGCGCGGACCCGCGAGGTCAACTGGCTGGTTGCGACGGCGACGCCCAACAGGACGAAGATCGAGATGACATTCTCGGGATTGCTGACGCTCAGCGTGCCGACCGGTGGCAAGAAGAAGAAGTTATAGGCGAGGCTCGATACGATCCCGGCGAACAGGCCGGTGCGCAGACCATAGAGGCTGGCCGCCGCCATGACCGGCAGCAGATAGAGCAAAGCGACATTGCCGAGGTTAAGGATATGGAACAGCGCGCTCGCCAGCGCAGTCACGGCCACCACGCCAGCCAGCGTCAGGGCATAGCCGATGGGCGAGCCCCATTGCCCGCGCCGTCGGGATCGTTCCCCGGCCACGGGTGCCTCGCCCACCGGCAGGACATGGACGGTGACGCCCGGAGTCTCGCGCACCAGCCGGTCGACCACCGAACCATGGAGCAGTTCGAACCAGCGCGACCGCTTGGCCTTGCCGACGACCAGTTGCGTGGCGCGCGCGTCGGTCAGGAAGGCTTTGATGCCCTCGACCACGCTCGGCGCGGGCACGGTCGCAACGGCAGCCCCCAATTGCGTCGCCAGCGTCATCGTCGCCGCCAGCCGCCGATGCTGCGCCTCGCCCAAGGTCGCGGTGCGCGGGGTGTCGATGAACAGCGCGGTCCAGGGTGCGCGGAGGGCATCGGCGGCGCGCTTGGCGGCGCGAACCAGTTCGTCGGCGCCGGGCAATTCGCTGACCGCGACGACCAGCCGCTCGCCCGCCGCCCATTGCCCGCCGACGCCCAGCGAGCGGACATGGTCGAGCATCTGCGCATCGACCGCCTGCGCCGCCCGCCGCAGCGCCAGTTCGCGCAGCGCCGACAGATTGGACTTGGAAAAGAAATGCGACAGCGCCCGCGTCGCTTCCTGCGGCAGGTAGACCTTGCCCGCCTTCAACCGCTCGATCAGCTCGTCGGGGGGGATGTCGACCACCTCGATCTCGGCGGCCTCCAGGATACGGTCGGGCACCGTTTCGCGCACACGAACGCGGGTGAAGCTGGCGACGACGTCGTTCAGGCTTTCGACGTGCTGGATGTTGACCGTGGAATAGACGTCGATCCCGGCCGCCAGCAGCTCCTCGACATCCTGATAGCGTTTGGGATGGCGGCTGCCCGGCGCATTGGTGTGCGCCAGTTCGTCGACCAGCGCGAGGCGGGGCGCGCGGGCAAGGATCGCGTCGATGTCCATCTCGTGCAGCGTCCGCCCCTCATAGGGGACGGGACGGCGGGGCATGACCTCCTGCCCCCGGACCAAGGCCTCGGTCTCGACCCGGCCGTGCGTTTCCACGACCGCGACGACGACATCGACGCCGTCGCGCCGTCGTGCGGCCCCTTCGGACAGCATCTCGAACGTCTTGCCAACGCCAGGTGCTGCCCCCAGGAAGATTTTCAGGCGGCCGCGCCCCTCGCGTTCGGCGACGCGAAGCAGGGCCTGCGGATCGGGACGCGACTCGCCTGCCGTCATCGCTTACCGAGCGCGTCCAGTGCGCGGTTGAGGGCCAGGACGTTGACATGGGGGTCGCCCAGCACCGAGTCCTCGGTCTTGGCGACGACCAGCGCGCGGACCTGCTCCACGCCCAGGTCACGGACGCGGGCGACCCGCGCGACTTGCGCCTGCGCCGCCTCAGGCGACAGATCGGGGTCGAGGCCAGAGCCGCTGGTGGTGACCAGGTCGGCGGGCATCGGGCCCATCACGCCCTCGGCCCGGCGCTTGGCGACGTCGGCCTTCACCCGGTCGGCCAGAGCCTGTGACGTCGGACCGAGGTTCGAGCCGGACGAGGCCAGCCCGTCATAGCCCTTGCCCGCCGCCGAGGGGCGCGTCTGGAAATAGCGGTCGCTGACGAATGCTTGGCCCACGACTTCGGAGCCGATCACCCGGCCGCCGACCTGCACCAAACTGCCATTCGCCTGATGCGGGAAGATCGCCTGTCCGATGCCGGTCATGGCCAGAGGATAGGCGATGCCCAGAAGAGCCGCGAACAGGATCGTCATCACGATCGCGGGCCGCAAGGCGGAAGTGAAATCCTTACCCATGACAATGCTTCCTTATGCGAGGCCGAGGCCACCGACCACAAGGTCGATGATCTTGATGCCGACGAACGGCGCGATCAGGCCGCCCAGGCCATAGACGGCGAGGTTGCGCGCCAGCAGCGGCCCCGCCCCCATCGGTTTGTAGGCGACACCCTTAAGCGCCAGCGGCACCAGCAGCGGGATGATCAGCGCGTTGAAGATGATCGCCGACAGGATCGCCGATTGCGGCGTCGCCAGACCCATGACGTTCAACACGCCAAGGCCCGGATAGAGCGCCACGAACATCGCCGGGATGATCGCGAAATACTTCGCCACGTCATTGGCGACCGAGAAGGTCGTCAGCGCGCCGCGCGTCATCAGCAACTGCTTGCCGAGGCCGACGACCTCGATCAGCTTGGTTGGATCGCTGTCGAGATCGACCATGTTGCCCGCCTCGCGCGCGGCCTGGGTGCCGGTGTTCATCGCCACGCCGACATCCGCCTGCGCCAGAGCAGGTGCGTCGTTGGTGCCGTCGCCGCACATCGCGACCAGCTTGCCGCCCTGCTGCTCCTTGCGGATCAGGTCGAGCTTGTCCTCCGGCGTCGCCTGGGCGAGGAAATCGTCCACGCCCGCCTCGGCGGCGATCGCGGCGGCGGTCAGGGGATTGTCGCCGGTGATCATCACCGTGCGGATGCCCATGCGCCGCAGCTCGCCGAAGCGTTCGCGGATGCCCGCCTTGACCACGTCCTTCAGGAAGATCGCGCCCAGCAGGCGGCTATTCTCGGCCACCGCCAGCGGCGTACCACCCGCCCGCGCGATCTCGTCGGTGATGCGACGCAGCTGGGTTGCCGCCGCCGTCTCGCCCACACCCGGATGGGCGCGCAGGATCGAGTCGACCGCGCCCTTCTGGATCAGCCGGTCGCCGACCTTCACGCCCGAGATACGGGTTTGCGCGGTGAAGGGGATGATCTCCGCATCGGCGGGCAGGCTGGCGATCGAGACCTTGAACTGCTCGCGCGCCAGGACGACGATCGAGCGGCCTTCGGGCGTCTCGTCGGCCAGGCTGGCCATCAGCGCTGCCTCGGCCAGGGCATCGACATCCGCGCCGCCGACGGCACGGAACTCGCTCGCCTGGCGGTCGCCGATGGTGATGGTGCCCGTCTTGTCGAGCAGCAGCACATCGACGTCGCCCGCCGCCTCGACCGCCCGGCCCGACTTGGCGAGCACGTTGAAGCGGACCAGACGGTCCATGCCCGCGATGCCGATCGCCGACAGCAAGGCCGCGATGGTCGTCGGGATCAGGGTGATGAGCAGTGCCGCCAGGATCGCCACCGGGATGCTGCCGCCCGCAAAGGCGGCAAAGCCCGGAATGGTGCCGACCGCGATCAGGAAGACGATGGTCAGGCCGACGAGCAATATGGTCAGCGCCACCTCGTTTGGCGTCTTCTGACGCTCGGCACCTTCGACCAGTGCGATCATGCGGTCCAGGAAGCCCTGGCCCGGATTGACGGTGACGCGCACGCGGATTTCGTCCGAGATGACGCGGGTGCCCGCCGTCACCGCCGAGCGGTCGCCGCCCGCCTCACGGATGACCGGCGCGCTCTCGCCGGTGATCGCCGCTTCGTTGACGGAGGCCACACCGGCGACGATTTCGCCGTCCGAGGGGATCAGGTCGCCGATTTCGACCAGCACCACGTCGCCGATCTTCAGCGCGCTGGCGGGGACATTCTCCCACTCATGGCCAGCACCCTTCAGCCGCTTGGCGGTGAGTTCGGCCTTGGCGGCACGAAGCGACGCCGCCTGCGCCTTGCCGCGCCCTTCGGCCAGCGCTTCGGCAAAGGTGCCGAACAACACGGTCAGCCACAGCCAGACGACCAGCTGCAGCTTGAAGCCAGTGGTCAGCCCGTCATGCCCGACGACGAGCAGGACGGTCAGCAGGGCCGCGACCACCGCGGTCACGAACATCACCGGATTGCGGATCAGCTCGCGCGGATTGAGTTTGACGAACGACGCCTTGATCGCCGGGAGCACGAGCTCGGCGGTGAACAGGCTCTTGGTAGGGGAATTGGCCACGACTGGCGCTCCCGATCAGAAGAGTTGACCGCGGATCATCGCAAGATGATCGGCGATGGGACCAAGGGCGAGGCTCGGCAGGAAGGTCAGGCCGCCCAGCACCAGCACGATGCCGACGAGCAGACCGACCCACAGCACGCCCGTGGTCGGGAAGGAGCCGGCGGAGGCGGGAACATGCTTCTTCGCCGCCAGGCTGCCCGCGATCGCGAGCATCGGCACGATGATGAAGAAGCGGCCCACCCACATGGCGACGCCCAGCAGACCGTCATACCAGGGGGTCGCGGCGGTCAGGCCCGCAAAGGCCGAACCGTTGTTCGCCACCGCGCTGGTGAAGGCATAGAGGATTTCGCCGAAACCATGCGGCCCCTTGTTGAGCGGCCCGGCGAGCCCCTGCCCCGTGACGCACGACAGCGCGGTCATCCCCAGGATGAACAGCGGCAGGACGGCGATGGCGAGGACGGCGAGCTTCACCTCGCGGCTCTCGATCTTCTTGCCGACATATTCCGGCGTGCGGCCTACCATCAGGCCAGCGACGAACACGGCCAGGATGGCGAACAGCAGGAAGCCATAGATGCCAGCACCCACGCCGCCGATGACGACCTCGCCCAGCTGCATGTTGAACAGCGGGATCATACCGCCCAGCGCGGTGAAGCTGTCATGCATCGCATTGACCGCGCCGCACGACGCCGCCGTGGTGACCGCCGCGAACAGGGCCGAGGCGGCAACGCCGAAGCGAACCTCCTTGCCCTCCATATTGCCACCGGCGACGCCAAGCTGGTGCAGTACGGGGTTGCCCGCCGCTTCCGCCCAGTAACAGACCGCAGCGCCGCCGAGGAACAGCAGGATCATCGCCGACAGGATCGCCCAGCCCTGGCGCGTGTTGCCGACCGCCTTGCCGAAGCACCAGGTCAGGCCGAAGCCGATGACGAAGATCGACAGCATCTGGACGAAGTTGACCAGCGCGGTCGGGTTCTCGAACGGATGCGCGCTGTTGGCGTTGAAGAAGCCGCCACCATTGGTGCCGAGCATCTTGATCGCTTCCTGGCTCGCCACCGGGCCGAGCAGGATCGACTGGCGCACGCCCTCCAGCGTGTCGACGCTGACGACACCGGCCATCGTCTGCGGCACACCGCTGGCGATCAGGAACAGGGTGTAGACGACGCACAGCGGCAGCAGCAGATACAGGGTGATGCGCGTCACATCGGCCCAGAAATTGCCGAGATTCTTCGTCTCGCGCCCCGCAAAACCGCGAAACAGCGCAAAGGCCAGCGCGATGCCGGTCGCGGCCGACAGGAAGTTGTGGATGGTCAGGCCGAGCATCTGGCTGAGGTTCGACATGGTCGACTCGCCCGCATAGCTCTGCCAGTTGGTGTTGGTGGTGAAGCTGACCGCGGTGTTGAACGCCAGATGCGGGGTCAGTCCGGCCAGCCCCTGCGGGTTGCCCGGCAGATAATATTGCACGCGCAGCACGATATAGGTCAGGATCATCAACGCGACGTTGAAGATCAGCATGTGCAGCGCATAACGCCGCCAGCCCTGCTGCGCCTCCGGGTCAATGCCCGAGAGCGTGTAGAAGCCGCGCTCGACCGGGCCGAGCACGAGGTGAAGGGGCGTGCGCCGCCCCTCATAGAGCGCGAACAGCCACGCGCCGACCGGCTTGGTCAGCGCGAGGAGGATCGCGACGAAGCCCAGGATCAGGGCCCATCCTTGAAGCGTCATGATGCCGCCCCCTTCAGAAGCGTTCAGGACGGATCAGCACCGCCACCAGATAGACGAGAAGGCCAAGCGCGGTCAGCGCCGCCAGCCAGAGGTCGAGGGTCATGGTCTCGCCCCCCTCACGCGCGGTCGCACAGGCGGGCATAGGCGAGCGTCGCCGCCACCAAGCCCGCCATGACCAGCAACCAGATCAGATCGTCCATGTGCGATGCTCCTCAAAAGCCGGCGGTGAGGGTGGCGAGGACGGTGCTGCCCGCGATATTGCCGGTGCCGTCCTGCCCCTTGCTGAAGCTCGGCCGCAGATAGGCGGCCTTGCGGTCGGAAATGTTGGTATCGACCCAGGCCAGCCCCAGCGTCAGATTGTGCCAGCTGGTGTCCGCGCCCAGCGACCAGTCCCAATAGTCGCCGGTCGGCGTGGGGGCAGTGGCATTGGGCCCCAGCCCGTCCATGCCCCAGCTATGGCCGATATGCGCCTTGGCGGTGAATGGCGTGCCGTGGATCGCGGCCGCGCCGTCGCCCCAGAGGTACAGGTTGTCGCTCTTGGCGCCGGGATGGTCATAGACACCCGCCGCCGCGCTCGCGCCGTTATTGTACCACTTGCCGATCGCCTGCTGCTTGGGGGCATAGGCGACACCGGCGGTCAGCGAGACCGGGCCGGTCGTGCCCGACAGCTTGGCGAAGGGCTCGGCATAGTCGGTCTTGTTCGCGCCGCCCGGATACATGTACCAGGTCAGGCCGACGTCCAGCGTGCCGTTCGGCGTGACCTTGGCCTTGTACCCCCCGATCAGGTCCAGCTCCATGTTCGCGCCGCCGAACGTGCCCCACCCCGCCAGGTTCGACGCCCAGGTGCCGACATAGACGCCGCTCTCATGGGTCGCGGTGATACCGGCCTGCACCGCCATATGCGTTTCCGACTGCGAAATGCCGCGCAGGCGATAGTCGGAGACGATCGCGGCCGATCCGCTGACGGTCACGGGCGACGGCGGCGCGGTCTCGGCGGTCTGGGCCGAGGCGGCGGCGGGAAACACGAACAGCGCCGTGGCGGCGCTCAACATCATGGTCTTCATATAGGCCCCTATGGACGGGCCGCCTTGTCAACCTGGCGACCTCCAGGGCCCGGCAATTAGGCCTGGGCGGCGTAGCAATTCGAGAGCGATTGCCCCGTTTCGCATATAGGCGGCGTATAGTGGGCATATCCTCCCCGGCACGGGGGGAATGGGCCGTCACCAAAACGTCAACGATCTCCGCCATGGCGGGACATGGTCACCTTCTCGCGCCGCACCCTTCTCTCCGCCGGAGCCGCCCTCGCCGGGTCCGCTGCCCTTCCCCCCGCCATCGCCCGCGCCGCCGCCATCGCGCCCGACCGGCGGGCCGGGACCATCCGCGATGTCGAGCATGTCGTCATCCTGATGCAGGAGAATCGCGGCTTCGATCACTATTTCGGCACCATGCGCGGCGTACGCGGGTTCAGCGACCGCTTCCCCATCCCGGTCGCATCATCGGACGGCACACCACGTACCGTCTGGCAACAGCTCGACCGCATGGCCGAAGGCGGCCCGCGCCTCGTCTCTCCCTTCCATCTCGACACCGACAAACAGTTCGCGCTGATGCGCATGGAGGGCACCCCGCACACCTGGCCCGATGCGCAGGCCGCCTGGGACGAAGGCCGCATGGCGCATTGGCCCGAGGCCAAGAAACAGCGCGCCATGGGCCATTATGCCCGCGCCGACCTGCCCTTCCAGTTCGCGCTGGCCGAGGCGTTCACCCTCTGCGACGCCTATCACTGCGCGGTGCAGACGGGGACGAACACCAACCGGCTGTTCCTGTGGAGCGGGACCAACGACCCCTCAGGCCGGGCGGGCGGCCCGGCGATCGGCAATTCGCATGACAGCTTCGCCGAGAATGGCGGCGCGGCCGATCCCTATCGCTGGACGACCGTGGTCGAGCGGATGCAGGCAGCGGGCATCGACTGGCGCATCTATCAGGACATGGCGGACAATTTCACCGACAATCCGCTGGTCGGCTTCCAGGCGTTCCGGGATGCGCATCATGGGAAGGGCGATCCCGACCTGAAGGACCGCGCGATCACCACGCGCGGGCTGGACATGCTGAAGGCCGATGTGCTGGCCGGACGCCTGCCGCAGGTCTCCTATATCATCGCCACCGCCGCCGGGTCGGAGCACCCCAATCCCTCCAGCCCGGCACAGGGCGCCGCCTATACGGCGGACTTGCTCGACGCGCTGACCGCCGATCCGAGGGTCTGGGCGCGCACCGCCCTGTTCGTGATGTTCGACGAGAATGACGGCTTTTTCGACCACATGCCCCCGCCCGCCCCGCCGTCGCGCGGAGCCGATGGCAAGCCGCTGGGCGGATCGACGGTCGAGCTGGCGGGCGAATATCATGACGTGCCCTCGGTCGGCGATGCGATCCTCGACAAGCCCGATTTTCGTGGCCGCCCCTACGGCCTGGGTCCGCGCGTGCCCATGTATGTCGTCTCGCCCTGGAGCCGGGGCGGCTGGGTCAATTCGCAGGTCTTCGACCACACCAGCGTCATCCGCTTCCTGGAGACGCGGTTCGGCTTTCACGAGCCCAATATCTCACCCTGGCGGCGCGCGGTGTGCGGCGACCTGACCAGCGCGTTCGACTTCGCGGCGCAGGACGATGCCACGCCCGCCTTGCCCGACCCGCGCGAGGACGCCGCCCGCGCCGCCGCCATCAAAGGACAGGTCAGCCCGCAGGCACCCAGCCTGATCGGAGCGCCTGCACAGGAACCTGGCATCCGCCGCGCCCGCCCCCTGCCCTACCGGCTGGACGTTACGCAGATCGCCGACCCGAACGGCGTCCGCCTGCGCTTCCAAGCAGAGGGCGCGGGGGCGGTGTTCCATGTCTATGACCGCCACGCGCTGGACCGGGCGCCGCGCCGCTACAGCCTGGCGGCCGGAACCGTGATCGAGGATGTCTGGTCGTCCGATCCGGCGGCAGGCCATGACCTGTGGGTGCTGGGGCCCAACGGCTTTCACCGCCATTTCGCCGCCGGCAAGCCCGCTCCGCTGGTCGCGGCGATGGTCGATGACCGGGGGCTGTCGTTGATCCTGCCGTCGGACATGACCGACCTGTCGGTCGTGCGGCTCGAACCCGGCAAGGCAGCGCCCGCCCCCATGCCGCTCGAGCCCGGTCGCCATCGCTGGTCGCTGGACGAGGCACTGGGCTGGTACGACGTCACGCTGACACGCGGGAGCGATCCCCTCTATCGGCTACGGCTCGCCGGACGGTACGACCGACCCGGCCGCGCGACGGTCAGCGATCCGTTCCGGGCCTGACCGCATTCCCCCTTCCCCACGCGCCGGCGCAGCGATAGGGTAGCGTTCACACAAATCAATTGGCTTATTGGGGGACGGATATGCGGGGCAATGCGCGCGCGATGGCGCTGGGCGGTCGATGGACTTTGGCCGCATCGGCCCTGCTGGCCAGCACCGCTCCCCTCGCCCTGTCCGCCGATCCGTTGGCGACCGTCGAGCGCAACGGCGCGCTCGTCTCGGTCGAGCCTTACGGCCCCGGCATCGTCCGCGTCACCATCGCCACCGACCGGGCCGAGGCGGAAGCCAAGCCCGGCTATGGCCTGACCGCAAAGAGCGACGCCAGCGGCTGGTCGCACCGCGCCGATACGACCGGCGACATCTTCGCCTCGCCCGGCCTGACCGTGACGGTCGCTGCCCAGCCCTGGCCCAAGCCGCCCAGTCAGATGGAACGCTATTTCGCGCCGTCGCTCCCGCCCGTGTCGATCGATTTCGCGGGCGCGGACGGCAAGGCGCTGACCCGGATGACCGGGTGGGAAATGGCACCGCACACCGTGTCGGGCGAAAAGACCTTCCGCGCCGGTGCCAGCTTCGCCGACACGCTCGACACCCATTATTACGGGCTGGGCCAGTTTCAGGACGGTGTGCTCGACCTGCGTGGGCGGACCATCGACTGCCGCCACGATTACGACCGGCCGGGCGGCGAGTCGGTGTGCGTGCCCTTCATGGTGACGGACAAGGGCTATGCGATCCTGTGGGACAATCCGTCCGCGACGACCGTCTCGCCCGGCCTGATGAACGCCACCAAGTTCCAGTCCAATGTCGGCGAGCGCGTGTCCTTCTTCGTGATCTCAGGCAGGACGACGGACGAACTCTATGCCGGTTACGCCCGCCTGACCGGCGCGACACCGCTGCCGCCCAAGGCCGCGTTCGGCCTGATCCAGAGCAAAGCCCGCTACGAGACGCAAGGGCAGCTGACCGAGATCGCCGATGGCTATCGCAAACGCGGCCTGCCGCTCGACATCATGGTGCTCGACTGGTTCTACTGGACCCGGATGGGGCAGCTCGACATCGACCGCACCGCCTTTCCCGACCCGAGCGGCATGAACGCGCATTTGAAGTCGATGGGCATGCGCAGCATCATCAGCATCTGGCCGCGTTTCGAGCGCGAGAGCCGCTGGTTCGATACGCTGGCGGCCAAGGGCTGGCTGATGAAGGACAAGGACGGCCATCCGGTCGACGGCCTGCCGATCCGCTCCGACCGCGCGGGCGCGCTGATCGACAGCACCAATCCGGAGGCGCGCCAATGGTTCTGGGGCAAGATCCGCGACAATATCTTTAGCCAAGGCTTCGACTATGCGTGGCTGGACGAAACCGAGCCCGATCTGGTGCCGGAGGGGCATTTCTTCTCCATCGGGTCGGGCGATCGCTATCGCAACGTCTATCCGCTGCTCCACACCTCCAGCGTCGCCGAGGGATCGGCCCGCGACCGGCCGGACATGCGCAATGTGATCCTGTGTCGCGCCGCCTATCTGGGGACGCAGGCCAATGGCTGCCTGTTCTGGTCGTCGGACGTGCAATCCAACTGGGAGGCGCTGAGGCGTCAGGTGCCCGCTGGCCTTGGCATGACGGCCAGCGGCATCGCCTATTGGTCGAGCGACACCGGCGGCTGGCAATGGCCGAACGGGCCGGAGGCGCAAGCCCCGGTTCTGGTCGACCCGGCCGGCGCGACCGCGATGGCACCGTCCTACCGCGATTACCCGGAACTCTTCGTCCGGTGGTTCCAGTATAATGCCTTCACGCCGACGCTGCGCATCCATGGTCAGCGTCCGGGCACCGCCTTGTGGGACTATGGCACCGCCGCCGAGCCGATCCTGGCGAGCGCGCTGCGGCTGCGTTATGCGCTGATGCCCTATCTTTACGCGCTGGGGCGACAGACCAGCCAGACCGGCGCACCGTTCATGCGCGCGCTGTTCATGGACTTCCCCAATGATCCGGTCGTGAAGACGCTGGGCGACGAATATATGTTCGGCCCCGCCTTCCTGGTCGCGCCGGTGACCGAACAGGGCCAGACGGCGCGCCGCGTCTACCTGCCGTCTGGCGCGGACTGGTATGACTGGTGGACCGACAAGCGCTACACCGGCGGCCAGTGGATCGAGGCCGCCGCGCCGATCGACCATATCCCGTTGTTCGTGCGGGCGGGCTCGATCGTCCCGATGGGCGTCCAGGTGCCGAGCACCGCGACCGCGCAAAGCCTGGAGAGCATCCGCGTCTATCCGGGCCGTGACGCCACCTTCACCCTGTACGACGATGACGGCACCACCAACGCCTATCGCAAGACCGGCGGGCGTAGCGCCACGCTGCGCTGGGGCGACCAGGCGCGCCGCCTGACCGCGAGCGGGCGGCTGCCGACAGGGCAGGCCGCCGAGCCGCTCGTCAAGATCGTCGGCCAGTAGGACGGAAGCCCGTCAAATCCCGCTTGGCAGTCATGATGGGAGCGTTACAATCGATTCGACGGACCGGGTAATCCGGCCGAGAGGAGGGAGATGGATCATGATCGGATCGATGGCGATGCTTGTCGTGGCGGCCGCGGCGGGCCCGCAGGCCGCACCGGCGGCAGTTCCCGGCACGGCGGCGCAATCCAGCATATTCGACAAGGCGATCAACGCGCCCGGCATCGGCTGGACCCTGTACGGTCCCAACCAGAGCGCCAGACAAGTTCCCGCCGCCGACGTGCCCGGTGGCAATGCGGTTCAGATCAAGGTGGCCAAGGCCGGAGCCAATCCCTGGGACAGCGGAGCGACCTATCCGACGATCAAGTCGATCGCGGCGGGCGATACGTTGATGGTCATGGTCTATCTCCGCGCGCCGAACGCCGCCGAGGGTTCGACGGTGACGATCCCGGTCGGCATGGGCGGATCGGAGCCGCCTTACACCCCCATCGCCAGCGAGCAGGTTCAGGTGAGCTCCGCCTGGAAACGCTATTTCGTGACGGGCGTGGCGGCGCAGGGCTATGCGGCGGGCAAAGCCAATATCTCGGTGCAACTCGCCGGCGCCAAGCAGGTGATCGAGGTCGGCCCGGCCTTCCTGCTGGACTTGGGTCCGAATTTCGACCGGTCCAAGCTGCCGCATAATTGATGCTCCGGGCGGCTGGGGCGGCGTCCGGTCGCCCTGGCCAACCGCTCCCCCACACTCCGTTCGCACTGAGCGAAGTCGAAGTGCACGGGAATGCGCCTGCCGAAAGCATAGGGCGTGGCCTTCGACTCCGCGCAGGCTGAACGGAAGTGGAGCTTCAGCCTGACATGAAGAAAGACCGCCCGCCTCCCCTTGGAGAAACGGGCGGTCGCAGGTCAGGCTTGCGGCCGGGACCCGAAGGCCCCGACCGGCTCGCCCGGATCAGAAGGTGCCGCGAAGCGCGAACGAGAAGCGGCGGTCGTTGACGATGTAGGAGCGCGGGGCGGTGGCGGTCGAACCGCTGATATAGGCCTGCTCGGTCTTGATGACCTGATTGGCCAGGTTCACGCCCTGCACGCCGATCTTCAGATACTTGTTCAGGTTGATGAACGCCGAGGCGTCCAACTGCCCGCCCGCATCCTGATAGATGGAGGTATAGGGGAAGATCACGTCCGCCGGGGTCAGCAGATATTTGGACCGCCAGTTATACGCCGCACGCAGCGAGACCGGACCCTTTTCGTAGAACAGCGCCGCGTTCACCGTGTGCTTCGACAGCCCCTCGAGCGGGATGTTGCCCGGCTTGATGTTCGAGGTGTTGGCGGGCGCGCCGCCGTTCAGGAACGAGTTGGGCAGACCCGAGCTGTCGATATAGGTGTAGCTGCCGCTCGCGCCGAAGCCGCTGAGCAGACCCGGCAGGAAGTCGAAGGTCTGCTGATAGGCGGCCTCGAAGCCCTTGATCTTGCCGGTGCCCTCATAGTTGGCGGGACCACGCACCAGCACCGACTGCGTCACACCGTTGCTGGTGATCGTGCGGTTGGTCAGCGACTGGTAGAAGAAGTCCTTCACCGACTTGTAGAAGACGTCCACCGACAACTGACCCACGCGGGCGAAATACCATTCGACCGTCGCGTCGAACTGCCAAGCGGTCGCGGGCTTGAGGTAGGGATTGCCTGCCGTCGCCGTGATCTGGCCGCTATTGGTGTCGAAACCGAGTTGCAGGAAGTTGCGGATGTTCGCGAAATCCGGACGGGTCATGACCTTCGACGCCGCCAGACGCAGCACCACGTCACGACCGATGCCGAACTTCAGGTTCATGCTCGGCAACCAGTAGTGATACTGGCTACGCGCCGTGTCGGGCGCGGTGATGCCGGTCGAGAATTGCTGGATGGCGTTATATCCGGCCTGACCCAGCTGACAGATGCCGGCGGGGACCGCGACAAGCGGCACGCCGTTCTGCAACACGGGCTGACCATTCTGCGTCACCGGCTGCGGGGCGCAGCGGCTGGCGAACGGATCGGTCGTGCCGGTCTGCTGCTGGGTCGGGGCACCGATCGAACCCGCCGAGGTGACGTCGGTCAGGACATAGCGGACGCCGATATTGCCGCTCATCCGCACATCGCCGAACAGATTGCCGGGCGTGGCGAAGTTGAACTGCGCATACAGGTTCTTGTCCTGCTGCGACACGTCCTGGATTTCGGACGGCAGATAGGGCGTGCCCGGAACCACCCCGGCCCGCTGCGCCAGCGGCGAGAAGACGGTCGGCGGGTTCGAATTGGCCGCCGCAAGATCGCCCGCGGCATTGGCCTGCGCCTGGGTCTGACCGGCGGTCAGGGCCGCGGTGACGGCGCTGGCACGCGCCGCATCGCGCACGCGCTGCTGCCAGGCCTGCCCGATCGAGTTGAAGAAGGCGGTCGATTGCGCATAGCCGCCGGTCAGATCGCCATCATAATAATAGGCGCCCGACGGGCCGTTGGTGGCGCCCCGGAAGAAATTCGGGAAGGAATAGAAGCTGCTGTTCGCCGGCTGATCGGCGAAGGACACCGGATTGGCGCCGCCGCCCCACACTTCCGACAGCGCACCCCAGTTATAGGTGGTGTAGCGCACCTGCGACGACCGGTCCGCATAGCGCGCACCGAACTTAGCATGGGTCAGGAAGCTGCCATCGTCGAACTTATAGTCGACATCCGCCTTGAACGCATATTCGCGGCCCTTGCTCTCTTCGAGATGGTCCATCGCCGCGCGCCAGAACTGGACGTTCCGGTTGGCGAAATAATCCGCATCGCTCTGCTGGTTCAGGGTCGGGTTGGGCGTCGCCCAGCTCGCCTGCAACGTCGACGGCTTGTGCGGGGTCACGATCGGCAGATTGCCCGTCAGGTCCAGCTCGGAATCGGCGAAGGTCGAACCGAACACGCGCAGATCGGTGCTGGTCTTGGTAGCGCGGGTATAGTCGCCGTCCAGATTGACCGACAGGTGATCGTTGAGCTCGGTCTTCAGGTTGACGCCGAAGTCGTTGACGGTGTTCTCGTCCCGCGTCATGCCACGCGCCAGCGACTGCTGCGTGCCGCCGGTCGGAACCCAGCAGGTTGCCTGGCCGCTGCACGACGAGCGATAGCCGTTGCCCGGCGCGGTGATGTAGCCCGACTGGAACAGACCGTTCGCGTCGTAGACATAGTTTCTGGTCGTGCCGGTGGGGCACTGCGCAATCGTCGAGTTGGCGGGACCTGCGTTGTTCTGAACGCAGCCGACCGGATAGGTGTTGTATTCCGAAAGATCGGGCGCGGTCTCGAAGGTGCGCTCCGAGGTATTATTGACCGTGTGCGTGCGCAGGAATTGCGCGGTCAGGACGGTGCGCTCGTCGGTGCTCTGCCACTGACCGGCCAGCGCGATACCGTCACGCTTACGATCGAATTCCTGCGTCGCGAACTGGCCGCCGATGGGGGCGTAACGCAGCGATGCGGGGTCGAGGAAGCCGTCCGCGCCGGGCGTGCTGGCCGCACCGCACGCGAAACCCTCCGCGCCGCCGACGGGAAGCGTGGTCTGGTCGACCGTGCCGGGCAGCGGGTTGCGGCAATTCTGCGCCGTGGTCGAGTTGGCCGCCAGCGCCAGAACATTGTCGCGGGTCTGGATGTTGGTGATGCGGATGCTGTCCGCGCGGCTGCGGACGCGCGAATAGGAGATGTTGCCGAGCAGGCCGAAGCGACCGATGCCGGTATCCCAGGTGTCGCTGAGCAACAGCGAGCCGGTCGGCGACCACTTCTTCTTGAAGTCGCCGTAATTGGCCTCCGCCGTGAAGCCCGCATGGAAACCCTTGTTGTCGAAGGGCTTGCGGGTGTTCAGGTTGACCGTACCGGCCAGACCGCCCTCGATCAGTTCGGCGGTGGCGTTCTTGTACACCTCGACCGAGCCGAGCAGTTCGGCGGGGACGTCGGAGAAGTTGATCGCCTGGCCGCCGATACCGGCGGAGAAGGTGTCGCGGCCGTTGAATTCCGAGCGCACGAAGGTCAGGCCGCGCACCGCGACGCCCGAACCTTCGACCGAGAAATGGTCGGGATCGTTGGCGGCGGCGAAGCGGCTGATCGACACGCCGGGCACGCGCTGCAGCGCCTCGGTCACCGAACGGTCGGGCAGCGCGCCGATGTCGGACGCGGTGATCGCGTCGACGACGGTGTCGGAGTTGCGCTTGATCGTCTGCGCATTCGCCAGGCTCTGGCGGATGCCGGTGACGACGACTTCCTTTTCGTTGCCGACATCATCGCCCGCGGGCGGCTGCGAGCCGGGGGCCTCGACGCTGGCGCTGGTGCGCGGGGTGGACGAGCCGGCCGTGCCCTGGCCGGCGACCGCGCCGGTGGGCGAGGTCGTGCTCTGGTCCGAATCGGTCGTCGTCTGCTGGTCGGCGGTCTGCGCCATGGCGGGCGTGCTGAGCGCCGCGATGCACAGGGCACCGGCGGACGCACCGATCATGAGCCGATGGAAACGATTGGCAGTGACAGTGAGAGGCGCAACGCTGCGCATATGGTCATCCCCCCCTTTTTTGCGCGCCCCTTTGGCGTCGCCCGTTAGGTCGAGATCATGCCTATCGACACGATCTTCGGACTCGTGATTGCGCTACCAGCAACATTTCGACAAGATGCTTAACTTATAAACGTCCGATCCGGTCGGAGGTGCGACATTCCTGCAACGCTTCCCTCTTGGTGGATTGCGGCGACAGGCAAGGCGCGGCATGAATTGACGAAACGGCCCGGTCTTCCACGGGTCAGGAGGGGGAGCGAAGGGTGACGCAGGAACGGGTGCGGGTCGTCATCGTGGGCGGCGGCACGGCCGGTTGGATGGCGGGCGCCGCTCTGGCGCGTCTCCTTTCGGGACAGTGCACCGTCCGACTGATCGAGTCGGAGGCGATCGGCGTCGTGGGGGTCGGCGAGGCCACCCTGCCCCATATTCGTGCCTTCAACGAACGGCTTGGCATTCCCGAGGCCGAGTTCATGGCGCGCACCCGCGCGACCTTCAAGCTGGGAATCGAGTTTCGCGACTGGGGCCGGATCGGGGACAGCTATATCCATCCGTTCGGGACGTTCGGGCGGGGCAGCGGCGCGATCGACTTCCATCATTATTGGACGCGGCTGGCACGCGAGGGGCATGAGCTGCCGCCGCTGGACGCGCTATCCTATGCCTGCACCCTCGCACGCGAAGCGCGGTTCGATCATCCGGTTCGCGATGCGGGAACGCTACCGTCGACCTTCGGCTATGCCTATCAATTCGATGCGCTGCTCTTCGCCCCCTATCTGCGCGGGCTGGCCGAGGAAGCGGGCGCGATGCGGACCGAGGGGATGGTCATCGATGTCGAGCGGGACGGCGAAACCGGCCTGGTCCGTGCGGTCGTCCTGGCGGATGGCGAGCGGGTCGAGGGCGACCTGTTCATCGACTGCTCGGGCTTTCGCTCGCTGCTGCTCGGCCAGACGCTGGAAGAGCCGTTCGAGGACTGGTCGAAATGGCTGCCGACCGACCGGGCCGTGGCGATGCCGTGCCGGACCGAGACCGCCGTCACCCCCTATACCAGCGCGATCGCCATGCCCGCCGGATGGCGCTGGCGAATCCCGCTCCAGCATCGGACCGGCAATGGCTATGTCTATGCCAGCGACTTCATCGCCGATGCCGACGCCGCCCGTGCGCTGGAGGAGGCGGTCGAGGGCGAGAAGCTGGCCGAGCCGCGCCTGCTGCGCTTCAAGGCGGGGCGGCGGCGGCGGAGCTGGGTCGGCAATTGCGTCGCGATCGGGCTGGCCAGCGGATTCCTCGAACCGCTCGAATCGACCAGCATCTATCTGGCGCAGCAGGCGATCACCGCGCTGATCGAGCTGTTCCCGGACAAGCGGGCCAGCGCCTCCGACCGCGACGAGTTCAACCGGATCATCGATCTGGAATATGACCGCATCCGCGACTTCCTGATCCTCCATTATCACGCGACGACGCGCGACGATTCCCCCTTCTGGAATTACGTCCGAACGATGGAGATACCCGACAGCCTCGGCGAAAAGCTGGACCTGTGGCGCAGGCGGGCGCGGGTCGTGAAATATCGCGAGGGCGTCTTCCTGGATGCGAGCTGGATCGCGGTCTATCTGGGCCAGGGCATCGTGCCCGAAGGGTGGGACCCGCGCGCCGATGTCGCGGGCACGCCCGAACTGCTGCGGGCGGTCGGCGATCTGCGGTCCGAAATCGCCAGCGAAGTCGCCACGCGCCCCGATCATCGTGGCTTTCTGGAACGCTATTGCCCGATGGTCGACGCGGCATGACCGGCGCGGGACCCATCCGGGACGTGCTGGTCGTCGGTGGCGGCCTCACCGCGTGGTGCGCCGCCGCCGCGCTGAAGCGTCGGGCGCCGTTTCTCGACGTGACCCTGCTGGCGACACCGCTCGCACCGGACGCGCTGGCGGATCGGATCGCCTGTACCCTGCCCTCCTTACCGGGGTTTCAGGCCGATCTGGGCATCGGCGTGGATGACGGCGTGACGCGGACGGGAGCGGGCTATCGGCTGGGCACGCGTTTCGTCGGATGGGCGGAGGGGCTGCCCGATTATGTCCATGCCTATGGCCCCTATGGCCATGCCATCGGTCCGGCGGCGTTCCATCTCCATTGGGTTCGCGCGGCGCATGACGGCGTTGCGCGCCCCTTCGACAGCTATTCCCCCGCCGCCCGGATCGCACGCGAAGGGCGTTTCGTACCGCCCGCGCCGGGGAGCATCTTCGGCGCGCATGATTTCGGCCTGACCCTCGATCTGACCCGCCACATGGCGATGATACGCGCCTTTGCCCTGCATATCGGGGTGCGGGAGATGGCGGGCACGGTTGCCGAGGTTCGTGTGGACGCGCGGGGGCATATCGCCGCCCTCACGACGGAACAGGATCGGACGCTGAGCGCAGACCTGTTCCTCGATGCCAGCGGTCCGGCGGCGACGCTGCGCAGCGCGATCGATGACGATCGACAGGACTGGAGCGAATGGCTCCCCTGCGACCGCGTCCTGCTCGGCACGCGGGTTTCGGGCGAAGGCGCGCCGGTCCTGACCGACGTGACCGCCCATGCGGCAGGCTGGTGCTGGTCGAGCGGCGAGCAGGTCGGGCTGGCCTATGCGAGCCAGCATCTCTCCGATGCCGACGCCGCCGCGATGCTGTCGCGCGACGGAACGGCGGTCGATGCGCCCATCGCCATCCGCGCGGGCACCCGCCCCCAGCCCTGGCGGGGCAATTGCATCGCGATCGGCGACGCCGCCACGCAGGTCGAGCCACTGGAATGGTGCAACCTGCATCTGGCGCTGAGCGCGATCGACCGGCTGATCGCGATGCTGCCCGACCGCGCCATGGCCCCGGTCGAGGCCGCCGACTTCAACCGCCAGACGCTGGCCGAGGCGGAGCGGGTCCGCGACTTCCTGGCCGCGCACTACCGCACCGCGCGCCGTCCCGAGCCGATGTGGCAGGCGGTCGCCCGCGCCGAACCGCCCGCCAGCCTCGCCCACACCCTGTCCCAATTCGCCGAGCGCGGTCGCCTGCCCTTCTATGAGGAGGAGACCTTCGCCCGCGATGGCTGGGCCGCGATGCTGCTGGGTCAAGGGTTCCTGCCGCGCCGAGTCGATCCGCTGGTGCATGGCTTTCCTCCGCACGAGGTGCAGGCGGTCATGACCCGCCTGTCCGACGCCATCGCCGCCGCCCTTCCCCAGATTCCCGCCCATGCCGAATGGCGCACGGGCCAGATGAGACGCCTCGCCCGATGAACATGCCGCCCCCCCATGACCATAGCATCCGCCGCGTCGTCATCGTCGGCGGCGGCACCGCCGGCTGGATGGCCGCCGCCGCCTTCGCCCGGTTGCTGAACAACGGCTATACCCAGGTGACCTTGGTCGAGTCCGAGGAGATCGGGACGGTCGGCGTAGGCGAGGCGACGATCCCGCCGATCATCACCTTCAACCAGATGCTCGGCCTGGACGAGAACGACTTTCTCGCCGCGACCGGCGGCACGTTCAAGCTGGGGATCGAGTTCGTCGACTGGGGCGACAAGGGCGAGCGCTATTTCCACCCCTTCGGCCGGTTCGGCCAGGATTTGCAGGGGGTGCATTTCCATCAACTCTGGCTGCGCGAGCGGAGCCGCCGCGCGATCCCGGGCATTGCCGACTGGTCGATGAGCGCGGTCGCCGCGCGGGCGGGGCGTTTCGGGCGGGCCAAGGCTGATGCGCGCTCGCCGATCCGCGAGTTGTTCTACGCCTTTCACTTCGACGCCTCGCTCTACGCCCGGTACCTGCGCGGCTATGCCGAGCGTGGCGGCGTTACCCGGATCGAAGGGCGGATCGACGCGGTGAATCTGCGGCCCGAGGACGGTTATGTCGAGGCGGTGACGCTGGCCGATGGGCGGCGGATCGAGGGCGATCTGTTCATCGACTGCTCGGGCTTTCGCGGGCTGTTGATCGAAGAGGCGCTGGAAACCGGCTATGAAAGCTATGCGCACTGGCTGCCCTGCGACCGGGCGGTCGCGGCGCCCTGTGCTCTGCCCGATCCGCGCGAACCCGATCCCTTCACCCGCGCCACCGCGCGCGACGCAGGGTGGCAATGGCGCATCCCGCTCCAGCATCGGATGGGCAACGGCCTGGTCTATTGCAGCGAATTCCTCGACGACGAGACCGCCCGCGCGCAACTGGTCGACAGCCTGGAAGGCGAGATGCTGGGCGATCCGCGCCAGCTGCGCTTCACGGCAGGGCGGCGGCGGCAAAGCTGGAACCGCAATGTCGTGGCGCTGGGGCTGTCGAGCGGTTTCCTGGAACCGCTCGAGTCGACCAGCATACATCTGGTGCAGGCGGCGATCCAGCGACTGGTCGCGCTGTTCCCCGACATGCGCTTCGATCCCGGCGAGCGGGACGAGTTCAACCGACAGATGCATGATTTGTACGAGGATGTGCGCGACTTCATCATCCTCCATTATAAGGCGACGCGGCGTGCCGACACGCCCTTCTGGAACCGGGTACGCACCATGGACGTGCCCGACAGCCTGTCGCGCAAGATGGCGCTGTGGGCGGGCAAGGGGCGGCTGTTCCGCGAAGGCTATGACCTGTTCGCCAATCCGAGCTGGGTCGCGGTCTGCCTGGGCCAGGGGCTGGTCCCCCAAAGCTGGGAGCCCGCCGTCGATGCGCTGGACGAGAATCTGGTGGCGCAGGCGCTGGAGCAGATGCGCGGAGGCTATGCCGATGTGGCGGCGCGCCTGCCCAGCCATGGCGACTTCCTGCGCATGACCGCGCCGTCGCCACTGGCCCCCGGACTGACGGCGACCGGTACGGCGGACGGCGGTTTCGACTTCACCCGAACCACGCCCGTTTCGGCGGGGCCGCTGTTGTGAAGCGGATCCTTCTCCCCCTGCTGGCGCTCACCGGGATCGGTGCGAACGATGCGCCGGGGCCGCATCTCAACCAGATCGGCTTCCGCCCCGACACCGCCAAGCGCGCGATCATCGCGACCAGCGGCTCGACCCCGCTCCCCTGGCAGTTGCTGGACGAGGCCGGGCGCGTCGTCGCGGAAGGGCGCACCACCTATTTCGGCCCGGATGCGGCGTCGGGGGACACGGTCCACCGGATCGATTTCGCCAGCTATACCCAGTCCGGCACCTATCGCCTCCGGGTCTATGGCCGGGTCAGCCACCCCTTCGTGATAGACGCGGGCGTCTATCGACCGCTCGCCCGCGCATCGCTGAACTTCTTCTACCAGCAGCGCGCCGGGGTTCCGATCGACGCGCGTTTCGCGGGAGGCTCGCAATGGGCGCGCGCGGCGGGGCATGTGAAAGAGGTCGTGACCTGCTTCAAGGGTCCCGACCTCGCCGGGACCAACTGGCCGGGCTGCCCCTATACGCTCGACGTCACCGGCGGCTGGTATGATGCGGGCGACCAGGGCAAGTATGTCGTCAATGGCGGTATCGCCCTGTGGATGCTGCAAAATCTCTATGAGGTCGATGCGGGCTCGCCCCCCTTCCCCGATGGCAGCGCCGCGCTGCTCGAGGCGGGGAACGGGATCGACGATTTGCTGGACGAGACGCGGTGGGAAATGCGTTTCCTGCTGGCGATGCAGGTGCCCGACGGCCAGAAACTGGCGCTGCCGGTCGGGCGGCAGGGGCGCGGGCCTTACACGCTGACCGATGTCGATGCCGGGGGCATGGCGCATCACAAGATCGCCGACCGCAACTGGACCAAGCTGCCCACCGCGCCCGCCGACGACCGCGAGGAGCGGCTGCTCTATCCGCCCAGCACGGCGGCGACGCTGAACCTCGCCGCCACCGCCGCGCAATGCGCGCGCATCTGGCGCGGCATGGACAACGCCTTCGCCAAACGCTGCCTGATCGCGGCGGGCAAGGCCTATCAGGCGGCGCTGCGCAACCCGGCCGTCTATGCCGCACAGGCCTTCAATGGCAGCGGCGGCTATGGCGACAACGACCTGACCGACGAGCTTTATTGGGCGACCGCCGAACTCTACGCGACCACCGGCATGCCCGAACTGGCCGAGGCGCTGCACCGCAACCCGCTTCACGCCGCGGCCCTGACCGCGGAGCCGAGCTGGGGCGGGACCGCCGCGCTGGGCACGATCACGCTCGCGACCGCGACCGGCGTACCGCCGTCCGAGCGGGCGGCGGCGCGCGCCAAGCTGATCGCGCTGGCCGACCGGTTCCTGGAGGAGGAAGCCCGTTCGGGCTACCATATTCCCTATGCCTCGACCGCCTATCAATGGGGGTCGAACAGCGGACTCCTCGGGCGGGGCATGATCCTGGCCCTGGCGGCGCGCTTCACCGGCGAGCGGCGCTACCGCGACGCGGAGGTCGACGCGATGGACTATGTGCTTGGCCGCAACCCGCTCGACCAAAGCTATGTCAGCGGTTTCGGATGGAAGCCGATGCGGAACCCGCATCACCGTTTCTGGGCGCATCAGTTCGATGCGAAGACGCCCGGGCCGCCCCCCGGCGTGCTGAGCGGCGGCGCCAACAGCACCAGCTTTCCCGAACCGGCCTCCGCGCCGATGAAGGGGCATTGCGTGGGGCAGCGCTGCTGGATCGATGACGCGCGCGCCTATGCCCATAACGAGGTCGCGATCAACTGGAACGCGCCGCTGGTCTGGGTCGCGAGCGATCTGGCGACGCCGCCCAGACCATGACTTTTTCTCGATATTTTCGGAGGGGACCACAATCCATGGATCGTCGTAATTTCATGAAGTCCGGCATGGCGATGGGCGGTGCCGCGCTCGCCACCGGCGGCGGCACGCTGGCCGCCACCCGCGCGGCCGCCGCGACCGCATCGGACCTGAGCTTTCCCAAGGATTTCCTCTGGGGCTGCGCCACTGCCTCCTACCAGATCGAGGGCGCGGTGAAGGAGGATGGGCGCGGCCAAACCAACTGGGACGTGTTCTCGCACACGCCGGGCAGAATCGCGAACGACGACAATGGCGACATCGCCTGCGACAGCTATCATCGCTATAACGAAGACATCGCGCTGCTGAAGAACCTCGGCGTGAAGGCCTATCGCATGTCGATCGCCTGGTCGCGCATCTTCCCCGAGGGGCGCGGCAAGCCCAACCAGAAGGGCCTCGATTATTATAACCGCGTGATCGACGGCCTGCTCGCGGCGGGCATCCAGCCCAACGTCACCATGTTCCACTGGGACCTGCCGCAAGCGCTGCCCGGCGGCTGGCAGAATCGGGATACGGCCAGGGCCTTTGCCGACTATGCGGGCTTCATGGCGGGCAAGCTGTCCGACCGCGTCCACCGGTTCATGACGGTCAACGAACTGCGCTGCTTTACCGATCTGGGCCATATGGTCGGCATCCACGCGCCGGGCCTGAAGCTGCCCCAGGGTCAGGTGAACCAGGTCCGCCACCATGGCGTGCTCGCCCACGGCCTGGGCGTCCAGGCGATCCGCGCCCATGCCAAGGCGGGAACCGAGGTCGGCATCGCGGACAATGCCAGCATCTTCGTCCCCGTCATCGAAACGCCAGAACATATCGAGGCGACCAAGAAGGCGATGCGCGACGAGAACGCCATGTTCCTGACCGCCGTCATGGAAGGCAAATATATCGACAGCTATCTCGCCGCCGCCGGGGCCGACGCGCCCAAGGTACAGGCGGGTGACATGGCCGCGATCGGCAGCCCGCTCGATTTCGTGGCGCTCAACATCTACACGCCGACCTTCGTCAAGGCGAACCCCGCCGACCCGCGTGGCTACACCCCCCTGCCCCATCTGAAGAATTCGCCGCGCATGGCCTCGCCCTGGCTCTATGTCGGCCCCGAGGCCGCCTATTGGGGCGTGCGCGCGGTTGCTGAGATGTGGAGCCCCAAGGCGATCTATATCTCCGAGAACGGCACCTCGGCCGATGACGTGCTGAACGACAAGGGCCTGGTCGATGACGGCGACCGGATCATGTACCTGCGCAACTATCTGGGCCAGTTCCGCCGCGCCGCCGCCGAGGGATATCCGCTGAAGGGCTATTTCCTGTGGAGCCTGATGGACAATTTCGAATGGGCGGACGGCTATGGTCTGCGCTTCGGCCTGCACCATGTCGACTATGCCACCCAGAAACGCACGCCCAAGCTGAGTGCGCAATGGTATAAGGAACTGATCCGCCGCAACGCGCTGGTCTGATCCTGGCAATGGGCGAATGAGGAACCCCGCCGGTCGGAGGACCGGCGGGGTTTTTCTTGTCCGTTCAAGACCACGAAAAAGGGCAGGGATGGCGGACCGCCATTCCTGCCCTGGAAAGGTCCCATTGGGGGGACGCGAAGGGTGGGCCGCGGCCCACCCGAAGTCAGAAGCGGAACCGCACGCCCAGGCCGTAATAACGCCCTTCGTCACGCACATCGCGCGGATAGGACAGGCCGTTGCCATAGCTGCGATAATTGTTGAACGGCTTGGCCAGTAGGTTGGCGGCGTCGAAGGCGATGGTGATCTCCTTCGTCAGGTTATAGTTGAACCCGAAATCGAGCCGCTGGATAGTGGTGGTGCCTTCGCCGTTATAGAAACCATCGCCGTTGATGAAATTGCCGTTCAGGAACGCATCGCGGTTGTTGAACGACAGGCGCGTCGAGACGTCGCCCTTTTCGTAGAACAGCGCGATATTGTACGTCCACTTCGACAGGTTGGTGATCGGCACGAAGGGCGGCTCGGTCGTGCCGCCGGTCGCGGCGAACAGGTTGGCCGGATAACGCTGCTTGCCTTCCAGATAGGTGACGTTCGCCTGCACGCCGAAGCCGTTCCACAGGCCCGGCAGGAAGTCGAAGAAGGTCTGGCCGCCGACTTCCACTCCCTTGATCCGTCCCTTGCCCGCATTTTCGGGACGGTTGATTTCAATCAGGCCATAAAAGGGGTCGATCGTGCGGTTGACATAGTTGCTGATGAAGCCGTCGAGATCGCGGTAGAACACGGCGGCGGTGAGCGACGCGGTCGGCGAGAAATAATATTCGACCGTCGCGTCATAGTTGCTCGAGGTCAGCGGACGCAGGTCCGGATTGCCGCCGCTGCCATAGGCGTTGGGCCGCGTGTTCAGGCCCGCCGGAAAGCGCGGGTCGAGCGGCTGGTTCGGGATGACCGCCTGGGTATTCTGCTCGATATTCAGCGCCGGGTTCAGCTGGCTGAATTCGGGCTTGGTCCGCGTCTTTGTGAAGCCGAAGCGGATCTGCAGCTTGTCGTCGGGCCGGATGCGCAGCGAGAGGTTGGGCAGGATGTCGACATAATTGGCGCGGGTGGTGCGCACCTCGCTGCGACGAACGCCTTCGAACAGCACCGTCGAGATACCGCTATACTCGCCCACCGTGTTGACCACGCGGGTGCCGAGCATACCGTCGAACCGGACCGAGCCGATGTTGAACTCATATTTGGCCTGCCCGTAAAAGGCATAGGTCTGTTCGGTTGCGTAGAAGGCCGCCAGCGGGTCGAGCTGGACCGTGGGCGAGGCGAAACGGTTCAGCGCGTCGCGATACCCCTGGTCGGCCGGATTGCCCGCCACCAGCCGCTGGAGCGCATCGAAGGCGTATTGGCGAAGCTGCGGCGCATTGCCCGCGATCCCGTCTCGCGCCGGCATCAGCCAGCTGGTGAAGCCCTGATTGCCGCGGAACGCATTCTGGGTCAGCCCCAGCTGGCCCGCCGGCACGTCGGCCAGCGGGATCGCGAGCGGCTCGGTATAGGCATAGCGGTTGCCGCGCTTCAGCGACGCATCGCGATCGGTCCAGCGGAAACCCATCTGCAGTCTGGGGAACAGCGACAGGTCGGTCTCCAGATCGACGTCGGTGCGCCACTGCCACCCCCTGCCCTGCACGCGGTAGGTCGCTTCGTAATAGCCGCGCCAGATGTAATTGGCGGGGTTGGTATTGTCGAAGCCGGGCAGATCGAACGACACGCCGTTGTCGACGAAGAAATTGACGTTGGCGACCGGCGCCTTGGAAAAGGCCGTGTCGAAACTCCATTCGTCCGAGCCATATTCCGAACTGGTATAGGCCAGATCGGTCGACAGATGCGCGCGACCCACATCCCATTTGGCGCCACCCGCCGCCTGATAGGTGTTGGTATAGCCCTTGGCGGTGCTACGATATGCCTCGGGGCGATAGCCGCCGGTCTTGGTCAGGCTCTGGACCTGAAGCGGCTGCCCGGGACGCAGCACGACGTCGCTCAGCGTCGGGTTGTTGTCGAGCAGCGGCACGCGGAACCAGTCGTTCGCGATCTCGCCGCGATAGCCCTGGTAGAGGAAGTCGTAGTAAAGCTCGAGATTGTGCGCCGGACGCCATTGGACGCTGGCGTTGACCGCCGGGCGCCAGCGCTTGCCGCTGTCGTTATAGACGCCGACCGCCGTCGGAATCTGAAAATCGCGTCCGACCGAGGTCGGCAGCACCGTCGTGCCCACCGTCGGCGAGTTGGTGTTACCCTCGCCCCAGCGCACCGCATTGCGATACTGCGCCTGGGTATAGGAGGCGTTGATGAGCCAGCCGATCTCACCGATCGCGGTGTCGGCGCGCTGGCTGATCAGTAGGTTGCCCAGCGGGTCGAACTTCTTCGACTGGTCGTTATAGGTACCCCGAACGCCGCCCGCGATGGTGAAGCCCTTCTCGAAGTCGAAGGGGCGACGCGAACGGACATTGATCAGGCCCGCCAGCCCCGGCTCCAGCAGATCGGCGGTGCCCGACTTGTAGACCTCCAGGCCCGCCAGCGCGCCCGCCGGGAAATCCTGGAGCGCGACGCGGCGCCCCTCGGCGGTGAAGATGTCGCGTCCGTTGAAGGTCGTCGTCACGTCGGGCAGGCCACGGACCAGCACTTGGTTCACTTCATCGCTATAGCGGCTGACCTGAATGCCGGTGACACGCGCCAGCGACTCCGCCGCCGTATTGTCGGGCAACTTGCCGATATCCTGGGCGACGATCGCGTCCAGGATCGCGTCGGAATTGCGCTTGATCGCCTGCGCCGAGCCCAGGCTGGCGCGGTAGCCGGTGACGACGATGTCGCGCGGGTCGACCGCCTGCTCGTCCAATCCCGTGGTTGAGGCCTGGACCGGGCTGCGATCCGGAACCTCTTGAACATCCTGCTGGATTCCGACCTGTGTCTGCGCTTCGATCGGCGCGTTGGGATCGGCGGTCTGCGCCTTCTGGCCGGGCGCGGCGGTCTGCGCCGTGGCGGGCGCGGCCAGAAGCGCCCATGGCGCAACCGACAGCAGCAGGACGTGATGCTTCATCGAATCTCCCCTCATACGGTCCGAACTTTCGGTACCGGTCGATGGATTTGTCTGACTATCCGAGGTTGGGGTCAAGCTGGAGATGACGAAATAATGATAGACAATTCAGGCCGTGGATTTTGAGCAACACCAGGCTTCGGCAAGCGACAGCGATGTTAGCGCAAACAACGACAGAATAGCGTTTCGTTTCCGGTTTTTAGGTCTAACGGCGCATGGAGTGCGCGCCGCGATCTCTTGTCGGTCTTATAAACCGTGCGCAAATCGGATGCGGGAGCCGTAGCCCCCGCATCCTTGCCTCAGATCAAGACGGGACCGTTCGCAACCGGTCGTCCGAAATCGGGTGTGCCATCAGTGCGATAGCCGAATCGCTGGACCCGTGTGTCGCGATTGGGGTCGTAGAGCGGATCGCCGGTGATCGCCTCATAATCGCGGGCATGATAGACCAGAACATCCTTGCCCGCCCGATCGACGGTGAAGCTGTTATGGCCGGGGCCGTAGATCCGCCGCGAGGCATCGGTGCGGAAGACCGGCTCGGGAGACTTGGTCCAGGCGGCGGGGTCCATCAGATCGGCGTCGTCGCGCGCGGTCAGCATTCCCATACAATAGCGCGCATCGGTCGCACTGGCCGAATAGGTCATGAAGATGCGGCCATTGCGGATCAGCGGCGCGGGGCCTTCGGCGACCTTGAACCCCTGTACCTCCCATGGCAGCGTCGGCACGGTCAGCCGCGCGGGCCGCGCCGCCAGCGTGGTCGGGGTGGCCAGCGGCGCCAGATACAGGTTGGAGTTGGTATCGATCCCCGGCTCCTTCTGCGCCCAGGCCAGATAGCGGGTGCCGCGATGGACGAAGGTCGTGGAATCGAGCGTGAACGTGTCCCACGGCGTTTCCAACTGCCCCAGCAAAGACCATTTTCCCGTCACCGGATCGGGGCCGTCGCACTGCAGGACATAGGTGCGGATGTGGAAGACGTCGCCGCCATCCCCCGCCGCGACATAGACATACCAGCGGCCATCGATCTGATGGATTTCGGGGGCCCAGATATGCCCGGCCATCCTGCCCGATGCGGGCCGCCGCCACAGCACCGTCTCCGGCGCGGTCGCCAGGCCGCCGATGGTCTTGGCCCGGCGCAGCACCACTCGGTCATATTCGGGGACCGACGCCATGAAGGTATAGAGGCCGTCCGCCTGAAGCGCGATCTGCGCATCGGCGCGCTGCCGGATCAGCGGGTTCGTCACCCGCTCCGCGCCGGGGGCCTTCGCCCGACCCAGGGCCGGAATAGCGGCCAGCGCCGCGCCGCCCGCTACCAAAGCGCGACGGGTCAATACGAAGTGGGTCATGGCATCTCCTTTTCAACCACGGGCCAACCGCCCGCATCCCAGCGCAGCCGGGCGATCCGCAGCGTCGAGGCCCCCTTGGCCTCGGCGTCATAGGCATGATGGATGAGGTAATCGCGCCCGTCGCGATCGTGCAGCACGCCCGCATGGCCGGGCCCGCGAAACCGGTCGCGTCCTTCGGCATCGGCCCGCAACAGCACGGTTCCCCCACCCTCGCGCATCGCCCGGCCACTACGGTCGAGATACGGCCCCTCGATTGATCGCGCCCGACCGACGCGCAGGTGATAGCTGCTCTTCGTTCCCCGACAGCACAGGTCGAACGAGACGATCAGCCAGTACCAGCCGCCATGATCGACGATGAAGGGCGCCTCGATCGCGTTGCCGCCGCCATCGCTCTCCCCCGCCGCGCGGGCAGCGATCGTCACCGGGCGTGCGTCGGGTGCGGGCTTGCCGGTGCGCGGGTCGAGCCGGATCAACTGTATCCCGCCCCAGAAGCTGCCGAATGCCAGCCACTCGCCGCCCCGCCGATCGCGCGCGAAGGCCGGATCGATCGCGTTGTAACCGTCGCCCTCGCGCGAGGCGATCACCAGCCCCTCGTCGCGCCAGCCATAGTCGGCGCGCGCCGGATCGAGCGTCGTCGCGGTCGCCAGACCGATGACCGAACGCTGCTTGCCGAAGGTCGAGACCGAGTAATAGAGCCGATAGCGCCCACCGACCCGCGCTATGTCAGGAGCCCACATCTCCCGCGCGCCCGGCACCGCCGCGAGCGCCCAGTCGGGAATGGCGGGCAGCGGCGAGGGCAGCGGCGTCCAGGATCGCAGATCGCGCGACATGCGCGCGACCAGCGGCCTCCTCGCGCGCTGTCCGGTCGAGTAGGAGTAATAGACATCGCCTTCGCGGATCAGCACGGGGTCGTGCGCGGGCACGATATCGCCGGACAATGGCTGAACGGTTGCGGCGGAGTGCAGCGCCTGTCCGCCCACCACCAGCGCGCCGGTCAAGAGCAGCACGCGCATGGCGCGCAAGCTCCTTGATCGGCCCAAATGGCGCATGATCGGCGATCTCCCCGTACAAATGATCTATCTTATTGGGATCGCATTCACTCGATCCGATTCCATCTGATTATAGTCCGACATATACCAAGGCAAGCAGCTTCGACAGGGATTGATCGCGTTCGCCTCTTGTCGATTCGGGGCCGACACGGCATCAAGCCGCCATGCGGATCGCGATCATCGATACCAGCAGCACGCGCGCCGCGATCATCTCCGATGGCCTGCGCGAGGCGGGGCTGACCGATCTGGTGGTGATCGACCCCGCCGGGCCGCTGGCCGCGCAGGTGGAGCGCGCCGCGCCCGAGGTCGTGCTGATCAACCTGGAAAATCCCAGCCGCGACGTGCTGGAGGATTTCTTCGCCATGTCGCGCGCGCTCGACCGGCCGATTGCGATGTTCGTCGACCAGTCCGAGCCTGAGTCGACCATGGCCGCCGTCGATGCGGGCGTATCGGCCTATGTCGTCGATGGCCTTGCCAAGCAGCGGATCAAGCCGATCCTCGACCTGGCCGTGCGCCGGTTCCAGGCCTTTTCGCGGCTCCAGACCGAACTGGCCGAAGCCAGGACCGCGCTGGCCGACCGGCAGGTGATCGACCGGGCCAAGGCGATCCTGATGCGCCGGCGCGGCGTCGACGAGCCCGCCGCCTATGCCCTGCTGCGCAGCCATGCCATGACCACCAACCGCCGCATCGCCGAGGTGGCGGAGGCGATCGTGACCAGCGAGCAGCTGATGGGAGATTTGCCATGAGCCTCGACCCGTTCCGCATCGGCTTCCTGCCGCTGGTCGACGCCGCCCTGCCCATCCTGGCGCATGAACTGGGCTTTGCCGAGGCGGAGGGGATCGCCATCGAGCTGGTCCGCGACGTGACCTGGGCGGCGGTGCGCGACCGGCTGCTCTATGGCCATACCGATGCCGCGCATCTGGTGGCGCCGCTCGCCATATCGACCGCGCTGGGGCGTGACCGTCCATCGGTGCCGATGGCGGTGCCCTTCGTACTGGGGCTGAACGGCAATGCCCTCACCTTCTCGACCGCGCTGGGCGAGGCGGTCGGCCTGGGCGAGACGCTGGGCGATCCGGTCGCCATCGGCGCGGCACTGAAGGCGGTGGCGGAGCAGCGGCGGGACGCGGGCAAACCGCTGCGCTTCGGGGTGGTGCACCGCCATTCCAGCCACAATTACATGCTCCGCTACTGGCTGGCGGGCGTGGGCATCCGCCCGGACACGGATGTCGCGATCATCGTCACCAGTCCCCCCTTCGCCGCCGACGCTCTGGCCGCCGGAGAGGTGGACGGCATCTGTGTCGGCGAGCCGTGGAACTCCATCGCGGTCGATCGGGGCGTCGGCCGCATCGCGCTCGCCACCGCGCAAATCTGGCGGCGCGGCGTCGAAAAGGTGCTGGCGATGCGCGCCGACCGGGCGGAAGAGCGGCGCGACGGCGTCCTGTCGCTGATCCGCGCACTCCATGCGGCGGCGGCGCATTTCGTCGATCCCGAGACGGTCGAACAAAGCGCCGCCATCCTGTCGCGCCCGCACTATCTGGACGCGCCGGTCGATGCGATCCTGCGCGCGATCACAGACCGTATCCGCGTGGTGCCGGGCGGCGAGCCGGTCCATTATCCCGACTTCATGTTCCAGTATCGCGAGGCGGCGAACTTCCCGTGGCGCAGCCAGGCAGGCTGGCTCTATGCCCAGATGGTGCGGTGGGAGGGCCCCGCCTTCTCGCCTGAGGACGCCGCGACCGCGCAAGGGGTGTTCCGACCCGACCTGTACCGTGCCGCCCTGGCGGGCTCGGGCGCGCCGCTGCCCGGCGCCAGTTCGAAGCTGGAAGGCGCGCTGGTCGAGCCGATCGGGGCGGGCTCGACGCAAGGACGGCTGGTGCTGGGGAGTGACCGGTTCTTTGATGGGCGGGCGTTCGATCCCGACGACATTCCGGGGTATCTCGCCGCCCTTCCCTAACATTCCTCCCCTGGAAGGGGAGGTGGCAGGCCGAAGGCCTTACGGAGGGGTATCACCCTTTCGATAGCGGGATACCCCTCCGACGCGCTTCGCGCGCCACCTCCACTTACAGGGGAGGAATTGAAATGCGATTGCTGCAACAGCGAAAGCCTCTTGCGCCCCGTCCGCGAATCAGGCAGTTTTCGACTCGTCCGGCAATGGCGTCGGGCACGAGATAGCAGCGCAGTCCACTCCAACGACGGGGTAGCACGCTGGCGGAAATGGGGTGACCCCATTGTCCGTTTGGAGGCAACGAAGCCGCCAGGATGCGACCCGCAAGGGCCTCGCGTCCTGGCGGCTTTTTTCGTTTTGGGCCCTGAGCCCCACGGAGGCGGCACGATGGCGACGGCATTCTGGGATGACAGCAAAACGGCAAAAGCGGGCGATGACGGCGGCTTCTGGTCGAGCGGCCATACGCCGACCCTGATCGCGGCGTTCTTGTATTTCGACCTGGCCTTCATGGTCTGGGTGCTGCTGGGCCCCCTCGCCCCGCAAATCTCCGCCAGCCTGGGACTGACCCCGGCGGAGAAGGGCGTGATGGTCGCCGTCCCGACGCTGGCAGGCGCGGTCCTGCGTGTCGTCAACGGTTTGCTGGTCGACCGGATCGGACCGAAGCGGGCAGGCGCGATCAGCCAAATCATCGTGATCGCCGGACTATTTTCCGCCTGGGTGCTGGGGGTGAACAGCTTTGGCGGCACGCTGGTGCTGGGCGTGATCCTGGGCTTTGCAGGCGCGAGCTTCGCCATCGCATTGCCGCTAGCCAGCCGCTGGTATCCGCCCGAGCATCAGGGCAAGGCCATGGGCCTGGCGGGCATGGGCAATTCGGGTACGGTGCTCGCCGCGCTCTTCGCACCGGCGCTGGCCAAGCTGTTCGGCTGGAACGCGGTGCTGGGCCTCGCCTGCCTGCCGCTCACGCTGGTCTTCGTCGCCTATATGGTGATGGCCAAGGACGCACCGGGCGCCCCCGCCCCGCGCCGCTTGGTCGAATATCTCGCGCCGTTGAAGCAGGCCGATGCCTGGTGGCTGATGGGCTTCTATGCCGTCACCTTCGGCGGGTTCGTGGGTCTTGCCGCCAGCCTGCCCATCTATTTCACCGACCGGTTCGGGCTGACCCCGGTGCAGGCGGGTTACGCCACCGCCGCCTGCGTCTTCGCCGGGTCGCTGGTGCGGCCGATGGGCGGGGCGCTGGCCGACGCCATCGGTGGGGTGAAGGCGCTGATGGCCGTCTTCGCCGCCGCCGCCGTGACGCTGACCGGCGTGGCGATGGTCGATGGGTTCGCCGCCTCGCTGGCGCTGTTCGTCCTCTCGATGCTGGCGCTGGGTGTCGGCAATGGTTCGGTGTTCCAGCTGGTGCCGCAGCGCTTCGCCGCCGAGATCGGCGTGATGACCGGACTGGTCGGCATGGCGGGCGGTATCGGCGGCTTCTACCTCGCCTCGTCGCTGGGCATCGCCAAGCAGTGGACGGGCAGCTTCTCGGGCGGCTTCCTGATCTTCGCCGCCCTCGCCCTGGTGGCGCTGGCCGGGCTGACGCTGGTCAAGGGCCATTGGCGCCGCAGTTGGGGCGCGGCCGACGGCGTGCGGATCTGATGCTTTTCCTCTTTCCCGGATCGAACCGATGAAACACGAAGTCCTGAGCGCCGCCAAGGTCGACACCCGCGAGCACCTTATCGTCATCGGCAACGGCATGGCCGGTTGTCGCGCGGTCGAGGAACTGCTCGCCCGCGATCCCGCCCGTTACCGGATCACCATCTTCGGCGCCGAGCCGCTGGTGAACTATAACCGGATCATGCTGTCGCCGGTGCTGGCGGGCGAGAAGACGTTCGACGAGATCGTCATCAACGGGCTCGACTGGTATGCCGATAATGGCATCACCCTGGTCAGCGGCGATCCCGTCACCGCCATCGACCGCGTGGGCCGCACCGTTACCGCGAAGAGCGGCATGGTGCTGGACTATGACCGGCTGCTGATCGCCACCGGCTCCGATCCGTTCATCATCCCGGTGCCCGGCCATGACCTGCCCGGCGTCATCAGCTTCCGCGACATGAAGGATGTCGAGCATATGCTCGCCGCCGCCGAGCGGGGTGGCAGCGCGGTGGTGATCGGTGGCGGCCTGCTCGGGCTGGAGGCGGCGCATGGTCTGTCGCTTCGGGGTATGAAGGTGACGGTCCTTCACCTGATGCCGACCCTGATGGAACGGCAGCTGGACGAGGCGGCCGGCTGGCTGCTGAAACAGGCGCTGGAGGCACGCGGCCAGACGGTCCTATGCGGCGCGGACACGGCGGAGATCGTCGGCGACGGCAAGGTCGAGGCGATCCGCCTGAAGGACGGGCGCGAGATCGCCGCCGATCTGGTCGTGATGGCGGTCGGCATCCGCCCCTCGGTCGCGCTGGCCCGTGCGGCAGGGCTGGAGGTCGGGCGCGGGATCAAGGTGGACGACCATATGGTGACGTCCGATCCCCGCATCCTGGCGGTCGGCGAGTGCGTGGAGCATGACGGGCAGGTCTACGGCCTGGTCGCGCCGCTCTGGGATATGTGCCGGTCACTCGCCGATGCGCTGACCGGCGCGCCCTCCGGCTATCGCCCCACCGCCACCGCGACCAAGCTGAAGGTCGCCGGGCTCGACGTCTTCTCGGCGGGCGATTTCGGTGGCGGCGACGGCGCGGAGGATATCGTGCTGCGCGATGCGTCGCGCGGCATCTACAAGCGCGTTGTGGTCAAGGACGACAGGATCGTCGGCGCGGTGCTGTACGGCGACACCGCCGACGGCAACTGGTATTTCGACCTGCTGAAAAAGGGCGAGAGCGTCGGCGACATTCGCGATGCGCTGATCTTCGGCCAGGCCTTTGCCCAGGGGGGCGCTCTCGCGGACCCTAAGGCGGCCGTTGCGGCGCTTTCCGACGAGGCGGAAATCTGCGGCTGCAACGGCGTGACCAAGGGCAAGGTCTTCGCCTGCATCGACGGTGGCGCGCACAGCCTGGACGCGGTCCGCTCGGGCTGCAAGGCCTCGGCAAGCTGTGGCTCGTGCACCGGCATCGTCGAGAGCCTGCTCAGCCTTCGCCTGGGCGGCAAGGTCGAGGCGGGGCCGAAGACCATGTGCAAATGCACCAGCTTCGGCCATGACGATGTCCGCCGCGAGATCGTCGCACAGGGAATGCAGTCGATCCCCGAGGTGATGCAGAAGCTGCACTGGTCGACGCCCGACGGCTGTTCCTCCTGCCGCCCCGCGCTCAACTACTATCTGCTCTGCGCGCTGCCGGGTGAGTATGTCGACGACCAGCAGAGCCGCTTCGTCAACGAACGGATGCACGCCAATATCCAGAAGGACGGCACCTATTCGGTCGTGCCGCGCATGTGGGGCGGCATCACCAGCCCCAAGGAGCTGCGCGCGATCGCCGATGTGGTCGAGAAGTTCAACGCGCCCATGGTCAAGGTCACGGGCGGCCAGCGGCTCGACATCTTCGGAATCAAGAAGGAGGACCTGCCCGCTGTCTGGGCCGATCTGAACGCGGCCGGGATGGTCTCGGGCCATGCGTACGGCAAGAGCCTGCGCACGGTGAAGACCTGTGTCGGCTCCGAATGGTGCCGCTTCGGCACGCAGGATTCGACCGGGCTGGGCGTCAAGCTGGAGCGGGCGACCTGGGGGTCGTGGATGCCGCACAAGTTCAAGATCGCGGTGTCGGGCTGCCCGCGCAACTGTGCCGAGGCGACGATCAAGGACTTCGGCGTGGTCTGCGTCGACAGCGGGTACGAGCTGCATGTCGGCGGCAATGGCGGGATCAAGGTCCGCGCTACCGACCTGCTCTGCAAGGTCGGCACGGAGGAAGAGGCGATGGAGATGTGCGCCGCCTTCATCCAGCTCTACCGCGAAGAGGCGCGCTATCTGGAGCGCACCGCGCCGTGGATCGAGCGGGTAGGCCTCGCCTATATCCAGTCGCGCCTCCTGCCCGATGCCGAGGAGCGGGCCGAACTGGCCCGGCGCTTCTTCTATTCGCAAGCCTTCTCGCAAGAGGACCCCTGGGCCGAGCGTGTCGCCGGGGCCGAACGCGAAATCCATGCGCCGATGGCGCGCTTCCAACCTGTCGGAGAGATGGCATGACCCCGAGTCTTCTGGCAGGCGAATGGCTCGATATCGGCTGGGTCGAGGAAATCCCCCTGCGCGGCAGCCGCACGGTCCAGGTCGAAGGCGGCGACGACATCGCCGTGTTCCGCACCGGCGAGAACAGCGTCTTTGCCCTTCTCGACCGCTGCCCGCACAAGCATGGACGGCTGAGCCAGGGCATCGTGCATGGCGGGGCGGTGGCCTGTCCCCTCCACAACTGGCGGATTTCGCTCAGCACCGGCGAGGCGCTGGGCGAGGACAAGGGGTGTACGCCGACCGTGCCGGTGAAGATCAGCGGCGGCCGCGTGCTGATCTGCCGCGCCAGCACCCTGAAGGCGGCGGCGTGAAGAGCAACCATCTCCCTCTCCCCACCGGGGAGAGGGCCGGGGTGAGGGGCCGATGTCTCACCGAGAACGCCGTCTCTGCGAGGCTCCTACCCCTCACCCAACCCTCTCCCCAAAGGGGAGAGGGCTAATGGCCATCCGCACCACCTGCGCCTATTGCGGTGTCGGCTGCGGCATCCGCGCAACCGTGACCGGCGATCGGCAGGTCAAGATCGAGGGCGACCCCGACCACCCCGCCAATCTCGGCAGGCTCTGTTCCAAGGGCACGCACCTGGGCGAGACGGTCGGCCTCGAAGGCCGCCTCCTCCACCCGATGATCGGCAAGCGCCGCGCCTCGTGGGACAAGGCGTTGGACCTGGTCGCCAAGCGCTTCCGCGACACCATCGCGCAGCATGGGCCCGACAGCGTCGCCTTCTACGTCTCCGGCCAGTTGCTGACCGAGGATTACTACTTAGCCAATAAGCTGATGAAGGGTTTCATCGGCTCGGCCAATATCGACACGAATTCGCGGCTGTGCATGTCGAGCGCGGTGGCGGGTCACACCCGCGCGTTCGGTGAGGACGTGGTGCCCGCCTCCTATGAGGACATCGACGCCGCCGACCTGATCGTGCTGGTCGGCAGCAACACCGCCTGGTGCCACCCCATCGTCTATCAGCGCATCCGCGCCCGGTGCGAGGCGGGTGCCAAGCTGGTCGTCATCGATCCGCGTCGTACCGAAACGGCCGAAGAGGCCGACCTCCACCTCGCCATCCGGCCGGGCAGCGACGTCGCACTGATGAAAGGCGCGCTCGCCTGGGCCCGCGCGGCGGGTGTGGTGGACGAGGAGTTCCTGAACACCTCGCTCAATGTGCCCGACGACTTCTGGGCCGCCCTGGACGAAGGCAGCGATCTCTGGTCGGTCGCCAGGACCTGCGACGTCGCCCCCGCCGATCTGCGCCGCTTCTACGAACTGTTCGCCGCCACCCCGCGCACCGTCACCCTGTTCAGCCAGGGGATCAACCAGTCGACCGCTGGCACCGACCAGGTCAACGCGATCCTGAACCTCCACCTCGCCACCGGCCGGATCGGCAAGCCGGGTGCTGCCCCCTTCTCGATCACCGGCCAGCCCAATGCGATGGGCGGGCGCGAGGTGGGCGGCCTCGCCTCGACGCTGGCGGCGCATATGGACTTCGCCCCCGACAACCGCGCGCGGGTGCAGCGTTTCTGGGCCTCCCCCACCATCGCACCCAAGCCGGGACTGAAGGCGGTCGACCTGTTCCGCGAACTGCGCCAGGGTCGGATCAAGGCGATCTGGATCATGGCGACCAACCCCGCCGTGTCGATGCCCGATGCGGGCGCGGTGCGCGAGGCGCTCGCCGCCTGCCCCTTCGTCGTGGTCAGCGACGTGATCGCCGAGACGGATACGTCGGTCCATGCCCATGTCCGCCTGCCCGCCGCCGCCTGGGGCGAGAAGGACGGCACCGTCACCAACAGCGGCCGCACGATCAGCCGCCAGCGCGCGCTCTTCCCCCTGCCCGGCGAGGCCAGGCCCGACTGGTGGATCATCAAGGAAGTCGGCCGCCGCATGGGCTGGAAGACCGCCTTCTCCTATGACCGACCCGCCGAGATCTGGCGGGAGCATTGCCGCCTGTCCGCTTACGAGAATGACGGCCAGCGCCTGTTCGCGCTCCCCGGCCGGTCGAGCGGCGGCAATGGCGATTATGACGCGATGGCGCCGTTCCGCTGGGGCGGCACGCCCTTTGCCGATGGCCGTTTCCCGACGCCCGATGGCCGCGCCCGCCTGATCCCCGTGACGCAAAAGCCGCTGCCCGAGCCGCTTCGCGACTGGCCGATGACCCTCAATACCGGGCGCTACCGCGATCACTGGCATACGATGACCCGCACCGGCCTGGCCCCCAAGCTGGCGCGCCACCGGGAGGAGCCGTTGGTCGAGGTGCACCCCGACGATGCCGCAAGGCTGGAGTTGACCGACGGCGGTCTGGCCCGCGTCGCGACGCCGCAGGGGGAGAGCCTCTACCGCGTCGCGGTCAGCGCCGGACAACGCCCCGGCGAGCTGTTCGTGCCGATCCACTGGACCGACCGGACCGCCAAGGGCGGGCGCACCGGCCTGCTCCCCCGTCCGCTGACCGACCCCTATTCGGGCCAGCCCGGCTTCAAGCGCACTCCCGCCAGCATCGCCGCCGTCGCGACCCGCTGGCGTGGTTTCGTCATCCTGACGGGCGAGGCGGTGGCGGCGCCCGATTGCCTCTGGGCCACGCGGGTCGCCGTGCCGGGCGGCTGGCTGTGGGAGGTCGCGGGCGATGGCGATCCGGCCGTGTTGGAAACCCTGCTTCCCAAGGGGCAGCGGATCGAGGCGACCGACCCCGCGCGCGGATCGCACCGCGTGGCAATGATCGCCGAGGGTCGCCTCGCCGCCGCGCTGTTCCTGACCGAGCGGGGGGAACTGCCCGGCCGCGACTGGCTGATTGCACAGCTCAGCGCAGGCGAAGTCGCCCCCACCATCCTTGCCGGACGCGCGCCCGGCGTGGCGGTCGATCGGGGCGCGATCGTCTGCGCCTGTTTCGACATCGGGGTCCGCACCATCGTCGCCGCCATCCGCGACCGGCAGCTCGCCGATGTCGCCGCCATTGGCGCGGCTTTGGGGGCTGGCACCAATTGCGGATCGTGCCGCCCCGCCCTCGCCCGCCTGCTCGCCGAAACCCAGGAGCCCGCCCATGCGCATGGATGATTTTCCCGCCGGTTCGGTCTGGCTGGTCGGCGCAGGCCCCGGCGACCCAGAGCTGTTGACCCGCAAGGCCGAGCGGCTGATCACGGCGGCCGACATCGTCTTCTACGACGCGCTGGTCGGCCCGGATATCCTGGCACTCGTCCCCGACACGGTCGAACTATCCAGCGTCGGCAAGCGATCGGGCCGCCACTCCAAGGACCAAGGCACGATCGACAGCCTGATCGTCGCGGCGGCTTTGTTGGGCAAGCGCGTCGTCCGGTTGAAGGGCGGCGACCCGTCGATCTTCGGCCGTTCGACCGAGGAGATCGACGCCTGCCGCGCTGCCGGGATCGCGGTCCAGGTCTGCCCCGGCATCACGGCGGCGAGCGCGGCGGCGGCCTCGGGCAGCATCTCGCTGACCCTACGCGGCCTGTCGCGCCGCCTGACACTGGTCACCGCGCATTTGCGGGAGGGCGAGCCCCTGTCGCTCGACTGGCAGGCGCTCGCCGCCCCCGAGGCGACGCTGGCCGTCTATATGGGCCGCGCCGCCGCGCCGGAGATTGCACGCCAATTGATCGCGGCGGGTATGCCGCCCGAAACGCCGGTGATGATCGCGGTGAACGTCTCGCTACCGACCGAACGGCTGATCACCGGCCGCCTCGACGCGCTGGGCTTCCTCACCCGCACTATCGGCGAGAAGGACCCCGCCCTGCTCCTGATCGGCGAAGCGATCGGCGCGCGCCGGGCGGGCAGCGGTGTTCATTCGGACCAATGCTCGACATTGACGTCCTTGGACGTTCGTTAGCTTCCACGTCGCTCAGGACTAATTCGCATTCAGACTGCAAAATCTTGATTCCCCTCCTGCAAGAAGAGCGGGACAATCAGATGTATCGATGCTTCGACCGCCCCATGCCGTCCCACGGCGTCGCCACCGGCTGTGACTGCCGAACTATCCACTTCACCGGCCCCGTCCCTCTTGCCGCCATGATCTGGCTACGGTGAACATTGATTCGAACTGAAAACATGCCGAGGACGCGACATTCCCCCTGTTACAGTCGTCACGCCGTGCCTGCGTCGTCGTCATCAGGCCGCACTTCGCCGCCATCCTTGCGGATGAAGCTGATCTTGCCCTGCGTCTCGAGAATCGCCCAAGCGACTTGATCCATATGGGCGATGCCCGCCAGCCGCATCTCCGCCTCGACCTCCGCGCGCGTGATGCGGTCGCGGCGTAGATTGGCTTCGATCAGTTCCCCATCCCGGATGATGACCTGCGGCCGACCGTCCAACAACGTTTCCAGCCTGGGTGAAAGATAGGTCGCCCAACTCATCACCAGCGCCCAGAAGGCAAAGGTCGCGATCGCGAGGATCGAACCGGTAAGGCTGAAGTCGTTATGCGTGACGCCTTGCTGGACCAGGTCGCCCATCACGACGATGACCACCAATTCGAAGGGCGTGAGCTGGCCGATCTCGCGCTTCCCCAGCAGCCGCAGCAACAGGTATAGTGCAGCGAACGTAACAGAGGCGCGTAGGACGATGTCCATTACGGTAAGACCGGAATGGCGATATGCGCCTCGGTCAGCGGGGCTTCGTCATCCAGAAGCGTGACGTTTCCCGCCACATGGCCGATCAACGGCGGATTGGTCTGGCCGTCGATCTTGACTTCCAATGTCTCCCCGGCCTTAAACGCACCATATTCGAAGCGATACTGCCCATGCTTGAAGCTCTCATTGGCAGGGGCTGGCACCTGACTATTGATGGTCAGATCGCGCCACAGGGTCGCATCCACCCCGATGACGGGCTTGGCAATGGCTTGTCGGGCGGTGACCCGAATACGGGTCTCGAAAAACAAGCCGCTGCGTAGCGGCCGGGCGATCTTGAGCTCCAGCGAAGCGGCGGGAGCGTTGACAGTCGTGACGGGCGCGGGTGCACCTCCCAGCAATCCGGTCGCCGCCACGGCCAGCATTGCGGCCAGAACAACGAAGGCGAGCGGGCTGGCATGCGCCCGAAGCCCTCTCACGGGCGCCACATGGCGCTCGTCGATGCCATCGGGCAGCTCGGTGCTATCCATCTGCGTCATCGGGCCATTTTGCCCTATGGTGTATGCACGCCGCCATATGGCTCGATCCTCGCATTCATTCCGCCATGAGCCATAAACGCCTCAAGGGCGTGCCAGGGCAATAAGCTCAGGTGAATAAAGTGCAGATCGGGCGAATACTGCGTCCGTCCCGTCCTGCGGCATACGAGGCGATGGCAGCGCCCCTATAGGGCAGCTGATCGGCGTCGCGGCGTCCTCTCCGATCCCGCGCTGCCGTTTCGCAAGCTCGTGCCGGGTCCATCGGACCACCAGATCGATCGCTGCGTCGCTCGCGCGTTCGGCGATCAGGCCTATGGCGATCCCCGCGACCACATCGCCGGCATAATGCGTCCCGCGCGGCACCTGCACGACAGAGACCGACAGCGCCGCACCACGGGCAGCGAGCGAATGATCGGGATAGGCTCGCGCCATGGCCTCGCCGACCGCAACCGCACCGGCGCTGTGGCCGGAGGGGAATGAATTCTCCTCGTGACGGTCGCTATCTCCGTGGCGCACCCGCGGATCGTCACCGTTTTTCGGGCGCCTGCGGTCGATCACGGCTTTAATCCGGCTCTTGGTCCATGTCGCCAGCGTGTGGGCCGCCAACATCCTGACGCCGGCGCCGGTCAGGTGCCGATCCCGTCGGGCGATGCCGAGCGCAATCGTGGCGGCGCAGATCGTCCGCATCTCCGGCTGATCGCCGATCTCGCTGGCGGCGCCCATCAGCCGCACCGGCCAACTGTCGCGTTCGTCATTTACTTTGGAAGTGATCTTGCGGTCAGCCCGCTCGACAGCCGTGGTTTTGCGTTCCCGATCCATGGTCGTTCAACACATGGATCAATCCTTTGGCTCCGCCCGATCGGCGTAGGAATGCGCGGCCTTATGAGATGACTGCCGCATGGTCTGGTCTTGCCGAGCGGCGGTACCGCCATGACCATGATGCCCGGTTCCAACCGGAATTCCAACCGGAAGTGGTGCCCCTGGCCGGACTCGAACCAGCATGCCTTGCGGCGTTCGATTTTGAGTCGAATGCGTCTACCAATTTCGCCACAGGGGCAGCGAAGAGGCGCTGCTAGACGAGGGCGATGCGGGGTGCAAGCGGTGATTGTCGTCGCCTACGGACAATCATGCGTGGCGATGCAGACGAAATAGACCAGGGTCGTCATCAACACCAATGCCACAGCGACCAGATAGAGTGGCAGGATCAGCCACTTGGTGCCCTTGCGCAAAGGAAGCAACGCCAGCCCCACGAGCCCCGGCGTCACCGCAAGAGCGGCGAGGCCATAGATGAAGATCGGCCCCTCCGGCCCCCAAGCCACCGGGTCCGACCACAGGATCGCCAACCATGTCAGCGGCGGTCCCAACAGGATCAGGGCCGCAATCCCCGCCGCGCGGGCCAGCGTCGACGCCATATGCTGCTTTGCCATGGCCGAACGTCCCACGCGGCGACTGCGCGCGTCAATTGGTCGGAGGGCGCTGGCGATAGCTGAGCGCTTCGGCGACATGGATGCGCCCCACCCGCTCCGCGCCCGCGAGGTCGGCGATGGTCCGGGCGACCCGCAGCACGCGGGTATAGCCGCGTGCGGTCAGGCGCATCCGCTCCGCCGCCTCGGCCAGCAGCGTGCGACCCGCGTCGTCCGGCATGGCCCAGCGTTCGAGAAGCGCACCGTCCGCCTCCGCATTGGTACGGACGATGACAGGCGCGTCGCGATACCGATCGGTCTGGAGCGCACGGGCCGCCGCCACGCGCCGCGCGACCATCTCCGACGATTCGGCGGCGGAGGGTTGGAAGAGATCGACCGCGCGCACCGGCTGGACCTCGACCGACAGATCGATTCGGTCGAGCAGCGGGCCCGAGATCTTCGCCTGATAATCGGCGGCACAGCGCGGCGCGCGGGCGCATGCCAGCGCCGCATCGCCCAGATGGCCGCAGCGGCAAGGGTTCATCGCCGCGACCAACTGCACCCGCGCCGGGAAGGTCACATGGGCGTTGGCGCGCGCGATGCTGACCGTCCCCGTCTCCAGCGGCTGGCGGAGCGAATCGAGCACGGCGCGTTGAAACTCCGGCAGTTCGTCGAGGAACAAAACGCCCAGATGCGCCAGGCTCACCTCGCCCGGTCGCGCCTTCAGCCCACCGCCCGTCAGTGCCGCCATGGAGGCGGAATGATGCGGCGCACGGAAGGGTCGCGTCCGGGTCAGCCGCCCGCCGGCCAGCGTGCCCGCCACCGACTGGACCATCGACACCTCCAGCGCTTCGGCGGCGTCGAGCGGCGGCAGGATGCCCGGCAGACAGGCGGCCATCAGCGACTTGCCCGATCCGGGCGGTCCGCTCATCAGCAGGTTATGGCCACCCGCCGCCGCGATCTCGAGTGCGCGGCGGGCATTTTCCTGTCCCTTGACCTGCGACAGATCGGGCCCCGGCGCCCCATCCTCCACCGTGCCCCCCTCGGGCAGCGGCAAGACGCTATGGCCTTTCAGATGGTTGATGAGCGACAACAGGTCGGGCGCGGCGATCACCGAACCGCCACCGGCCCAACTCGCCTCTGCGCCTTGCGCGGCGGGACAGATCAGCCCCTTGTCGACCGCCCCCGCATGGATCGCCGCCAGCAGTACGCCCGGCGACGGGCCGATCCGTCCGTCCAGCGCCAACTCCCCGACCACGACATGGTCGGCAAGCAGTTCGGCGTCGATCACTCCCATCGCCGCCAGCAAGGCGAGCGCGATGGGCAGATCGAAATGCGATCCTTCCTTGGGCAGGTCGGCGGGCGACAGGTTCACCGCGATCCGCTTGGGGGGCAGCGCCAGGCCCATGGCGGCGATGGCGGCGCGCACCCGTTCGCGACTCTCCCCCACCGCCTTGTCCGCCAGCCCGACCAGGTTGAAGGCGGGCAATCCCGCGATCAACTGCACCTGCACCTCGACGGCGCGCGCCTCCAGCCCCAGATAGGCCACCGTGGATACGATGGTCGCCATGTACCGCCCCCCTTGCACGAGCGCTCCCCTGCCCGCATAGCCTCCCTGCAAAGGATGACCGTCGCCCGCAAGAGGGAGACTGGCGTCGATGCGATGCCGACAGCGGGCCGACAGCGGATTGACTTGGAACCCGGCTTTGCGTAAGCGGCTTGCCACCAAGGCCGTCCTCGTGGCGGCCGTTTTTATTCAGACGTATCCAAGGAATGAACGATGAAGCGGACCTTTCAGCCGAGCAATCTGGTGCGCGCTCGCCGTCACGGCTTCCGTGCGCGGATGGCGACGCCCGGCGGCCGTGCGGTGATCCGGGCGCGTCGCGCGCGCGGTCGCAAGAAGCTGTCGGCGTAATCACGACGCTGACCCGCCGCCGCGATTTCCTCGCGGCCAATGGCGGGCGACGCGTGGCGATGCCCGGCTTCGTGCTGCAGGTGCGCCCGCGTGACGACGGTGAAGCCACGATTCGCGTCGGCTTCACCGTCACCAAGAAGATCGGGAACGCGGTCGTTCGCAACCGGATGAAACGCCGGTTGCGGGCGCTTGCGCGCGATCTTCTGCCGGTCAAGGGCATTGCCGGCGCGGACCATGTCCTGATCGGGCGGCAAGGCGGGATAGAGCGCGATTATGCCGCGCTCACCGCCGAACTGTCCAAGGCGCTGACCCGTGCCGCCTCTCCCGAGACCGCGAGCGACCAAAGGCCGCGCGAGCCGCGTGTCCATCATGGTCGCGGCAAGGGGCGCGGACCCCGCGGCGGCGCGCATCGCCAACCCGTCACCCCCCCTCAAGAGCCCGCGTGACCATGTTCGCGCGGGCCTTGATTCTCATCGCGCGGGGCTGGCAACTCGGCCCCTCGCTCATTTTACCGCCCAGTTGTCGCTATCAACCATCCTGTTCGGCCTATGCAATTGAGGCCATTGGCCGCTATGGCGCGGTCAAAGGGGGCTGGTTGGCGCTCAAGCGCATTGCGCGGTGCCATCCCTGGGGCGGGCACGGACCCGACCCGGTACCCTGACATAACTGGGGTTTCGACGTGAACGAAGACCGCAAGAATTTCGTCGTGTTCGCGGTGATCGCGGCGCTGATCCTGTTCGGATGGCCGCTCATCCAGAGCAAGTTCTTCCCGAGCAATCCGCCCGCGACCAAGATCGTGGACGGCAAGCAGGTGCCGGTGGCCAACAGCTCGGCCAACCCGACCGCGACGACGCCGAGCGCGATCCGCGATCGCCGCGTCGTGCTGGCCGAAAACCCGCGCGTCGCGATCGAAACGCCGCGCCTGAAGGGCTCGATCAGCCTGAAGGGCGCGCGGATCGATGACCTGGTCCTGCTCGACTATAAGGAAACGGTGGCGAAGGACTCGGCCCCGATCCGCCTGTTGTCGCCGGCGGGGACGCCGGGTGCCTATTTCGCCGGGTTCGGTTGGCGCACCGACGGGCTGAACCCGCCCGCCGCCGACACCGTCTGGACCGCCAGCGCGCCCGTGCTGCGTCCCGGCCAGCCGGTCACGCTGACCGCCGCCAACGCGACGGGTCAGCAGTTCCGCATCACCCTGTCGGTCGACAAGGACTATATGTTCACCGTCCAGCAGACGGTGGCGAACGGCGGCACCGCGCCGGTTCCGGTTGCGGCCTATGGCTATGTCAATCGCGGTATCTCGGCCGATCCGGACAGCTGGACGATCCATGTCGGCCCGATGTCGGTCAACAACGGCTCGGCGCAATATGGCCCGAACTGGAAGGACCTGGACAAGGCCCCGACCCGCTTCACCACGACCGGCGGCTGGCTGGGCTTCACCGACAAATATTGGCTGGCGACGCTGATCCCCGACCAGGGCAAGGCGTTTGACGGCCAGTTCCGTGCCGGTGCGAACCAGACCTATCAGGCCGACTATACGCTCCAGCCGCAGACGCTGGCGCCGGGCCAGCAGATCACCCAGACGACCCGCTTCTTCGCGGGCGCCAAGGAAGTGGCGCTGCTCGACCGCTATACTGACAAGGAAGGCGCGACGAAGCTCGATTACGCACTCGACTGGGGCTATCTGCGCGTCCTCGAAAAGCCGATCTTCTATTATCTCGACTGGCTGTTCCGTCTGGTCGGCAATTTCGGCGTCGCGATCATCCTGCTGACCGTCACCATTCGCGCGCTGATGTTCCCGATCGCGCAACGCCAGTTCGCCTCGATGGCGGCGATGCGCGCGGTGCAGCCCAAGATGAAGGCGCTCCAGGAACGCTATAAGGACGACAAGGTCCGTATGCAGCAGGAGGTCATGGCCCTCTACAAGCAGGAGAAGGTCAATCCGCTGGCGGGCTGTCTGCCGACCCTGATCCAGATTCCGATCTTCTATGCGCTCTACAAGGTGCTGATGCTGACGATCGAAATGCGGCACCAGGGCTTCGTGCTGTGGATCAAGGACCTGTCCGCACCCGATCCGCTGACCCCGGTCAACCTGTTCGGCCTGCTGCCCTTCGTGCCGCCGCACTTCATCGCGATCGGCGTGGTGCCGATCCTGTTGGGCATCTCGATGTATTTCCAGTTCAAGATGAACCCGCAGCCGATGGACGATGCGCAGAAGCAGGTCTTCGCGATCCTGCCCTGGGTGCTGATGTTCGTGATGGCGCCGTTCGCGGTCGGCCTTCAGGTCTACTGGATCACGACCAACTGCATCTCGATCCTGCAACAGCGTTTGCTCTACGCCCGCCATCCGGGCCTGAAACAGCCGGTGGCCAAGTGAGCGACCTCCCCCCCCCTGCCCCCTCCGAAGAGCCGACCGGCTTTTCGGAGGAACTGGTCGAGTCGGCGCGCAAGCTGTTCGCCGGACCGGTCACCTTCCTGAAGTCCGCGCCCGCGCTGAAATTCCTGCCTGACCCGATCGTGCCGGAAGTCGCGGTGGCGGGGCGGTCGAACGTCGGCAAGTCGTCGCTGCTCAATGCGATGACCAACCGCAACGGTCTGGCCCGCACCTCGAACACGCCGGGGCGGACGCAGGAGTTGAATTTCTTCGACGTCGGCACGCCCCCCGTGCTGCGGCTGGTCGACATGCCCGGCTATGGTTTCGCCAAGGCGCCCAAGGACATGGTCAAGCAGTGGCGGTTCCTGGTGAACGACTTCCTGCGCGGACGGCAGGCGTTGAAGCGTGCGCTGGTGCTGATCGATTCGCGCCACGGCATCAAGGAAGTGGATCGCGAGATATTGGAGATGCTGGACCGTGCGGCGGTCAGCTATCGCATCGTGCTGACCAAGGCGGACAAGGTGAAGGCGACCGAACTCGCCGCCGTGGTCGAGCGGACCCAGGCGGAGGCGCGCAAGCGTGCCGCCGCGCACCCCGACATCCTGGCCACCTCCAGCGAGGGCGGCATGGGCATTCCCGAACTCCGCGCGGCAGTGCTGGAAGCCATCGGCTGATCGCCGTCCTCGCCACCGGATCAGGAAGGCCCGTTCGGTTCCCCCGAACGGGCCTTTTTTGTGCGGTTGCGGCGCGGGTTCGGGCTCGTTACCCCTTGGTCCCATGAAGCTGATCATCGGTAACAAGGCCTATTCCTCCTGGTCGCTGCGCGGCTGGCTCGCCTGTCGACAGTCGGGCTTGCCCTTCGAGGAGGTGGTCGTGCCGCTCTATGACGAGGATTGGGACAAGCGCCGCGAAGGGGCCGAGTTCGCCCCCTCCTCCGGCAAGGTGCCGATCCTGTGGGACGGCGAGGCGGTGGTGTGGGACAGCCTGGCGATCATCGACTATCTGGCCGACAAGGTGGGTCGCGACCGCTTCTGGCCGGAGGACGATGCCGCCCGCGCCATGGCCCGGTCGATGGCGGCGGAGATGCATTCCAGCTTCGTCGCGCTGCGTCGCAAGCACAGCATGAATATCCGTCAGGTCTATCCCGCCCAGACCCCGGACGAGGATGTGGTCGTCGATCTCAAGCGGATCATGGAGCTATGGGCCCAGGCGCGCGCGCGGTTCGGTGGCGATGGCGACTTCCTGTTCGGGGCGTTCGGCGCGGTCGACATCATGTTCGCGCCGGTCATCACGCGGATCGTAACCTACCAATTGCCGGTCGCGCGGTTCGCCCTGCCCTATATGGACGCGGTGCTCCGCCACCCCTTCATGCAGGACTGGATCGCCGCCGCACAGGAAGAGGAATGGGTGATCGAACGGTTCGAACAGCCGGTAGCCTAGGCACGGCCGCCTTCCGATCGAGCGGTGGGGCGTGGCCTTCGACTTCGCTCAGGCTGAACGGAGGCGGGGATATGGGCGGGATACAAAACCCCGTCCAGCCTGAGCGAAGTCGAAGGCCACGCCCACCAGCCCCGACATCACTGCGCCGTCGGTGGCACCTCATTCAACGGCGCGCGCTGCTCCGTCGCGGGTTCGGCGACGCGCGAGGCGAAGACATAGAGCAGGATCGCCGCGATCCCGACCGCGATGACCAGCCATAGCGCCAGCCGTCCGCCCGCCTTATGCCCCTTGTGATCCGGGTCGTTCATCGCGTCACTCCTGTTACCAAAGACGAACAACGATGCCGGAGCGCCGGAGGTCCGTCCCACGTGACGATCGTCATCGACAGGGAATTGCCGTTCGTCGCGCCGCTGCCTATGCCCCCGGCATGACCGACGTGCTGCAACTCGCCCAGTCCCTGATCCGCGCCGATAGCGTCACGCCCGCGCGCGGAGCGGTGTTCGACGTGCTGGAGGCGGCGCTGCTGCCGCTGGGCTTTACGGTCGATCGCTTCACCATCGGCGAGGCGCCCGATGGCCCGGTGGAGAATATGCTCGCCACCCGGCCCGGCGCGGGGCCGCATCTGGCCTTTGCCGGGCATGTCGATGTCGTCCGCGCGGGGGAAGGCTGGCAGGGGTCGCCCTTTTCGGGTGAGGTCCGCGATGGCCTGCTGTTCGGGCGCGGCGCGGTGGATATGAAGGGCGCGGTCGCCGCCTTCGTCGCGGCGATCTCCCCCGCCCCTGGCATCCCCCTGTCGCTGATCATCACGGGGGATGAGGAAGGCCCGGCCATCTACGGCACCCGAGCGCTGATCGACCGGATGGCGGAGCGGCGTATCGCCCCCGACCTGTGCCTGGTCGGTGAGCCGACCTCCGCGCACCGGCTGGGCGATATGATGAAGATCGGGCGGCGCGGCTCGGTCAATATCTGGATCACCGTGCCGGGGCGGCAGGGGCATGTCGCCTATCCGCACCTCGCCGACAATCCGATCACCCCGCTGGTCGCGATGCTGGCGGAGATCGAGGGGGTGACGCTCGACACCGGCAATGCCTGGTTCCAGCCGTCCAATATCGAGATCACCGACCTGCATGTCGGCAATCCGGCCCACAACGTCATTCCGGGATCGGCGCAGGCGCGGCTGTCGATCCGCTTCAACGACGAACAGAGCGGTCAGGAGCTCATCGAGCGGATCACCGCCATCGCACGCGCCCATGCCCCCGCCGCGCAAGTGACGGGCCGCATCTCGGGCGAGGCCTTCCTGACCCAGCCAGGGCCCTTCTCCGCGATGATCGCCGACGCCATCCGGGCCGAAACCGGGATCGAGCCCGAATTGTCGACCACCGGCGGCACATCGGACGCGCGCTTCCTGTCGAAGCTGTGCCCGACGGTCGAGTTCGGCCTGCTCAACGCCACGATGCACAAGGTGGACGAGGCGGTGGCGGTCGACGATCTTTACGCGCTGACCCGCATCTATGCGGGCGTCATCGCTCGCGCGGGCGCCTGAAGACGATATAGAGCGCGCCCTGCCCGCCATGGCGCGGATGGGCATTGCGGATCGCGGCGATCGAGTCGGCATGACGCGACGCGCCCAGCCAGTCGCTGATCGCCGCACGGATCGCGCCGCGCGCATGGGGCCGCTCGCTCTCGGGACGCGGCGGCTTGCCGGTCACGAGCAACAGCACCCGGTCCCCGCGCGAAATCGCCCGGCCCAGCCCCTGGTCGAGCATCGCATGCGCGGAGGCCAATGTATGGCCGTGCAGATCGAGCGAACTGTCGGGCATCACGCTGCCCCGCGACAGCCGCTTGTCCCAGCCGCCGTCGAGCGTCTCGCCCGGCCCCTTTTTCGGCGCAGTCGGGGGCGGCGCGGGCGGGCGCAACGGCGGCACCCGGCCCTTGACCCGTACCTTCGGTGCGCCCGGCGTTTCCTGGAACACCGCCTCCATCGTCGGGGGCGGGGGCGCGGGGCGGGCGGGAACGACGGCAGCGCGCAAGGGGCGCACCGTCTCCATCACCCGCGCCCAGAGTTGCGCTTCGTCAGAATTGAGGGGGCGCACCGAGCGTCCCGTTCTGGCTGGGCAAGCCGGCGCGCGCCAGCGTGCCGACCGGCAACAGCAGGAACGCCGTTCCCCGCGCCGACATGCCGCCCGCCACGGCCCGCGCCGTCTCGCCGGCACCCCAGAAGGTGTCGAAGCGGTTGGAACCCTTGATCGCGCCGCCCGTGTCCTGAACCACCCACAGGCCGGTCACGTCCTGCCGGTCCATCGACAGGAAGACGGGCGCGCCCAGCGGCACGAATTTGGGATCGGCCGCCGCGCTGACCTGTCCGGTCACGGCATAGCCCATCGCTCCCTGCGGCGCGCCGTTCAACTCGCGGAAGAAGACGAAGCTCTTATTCTCGCGCATGATCGCGCGGCCTTCCTCGGGATGGTCGTGCAGCCATTGCACGATCCCCTGCATAGAGGTCTGGCCCGGCCCCAGCAGCCCGCGCGCCTTCATCAGCGCGCCGATGCCGGTATAGTCCCGGCCATTCTGGCTGTCATAACCGATCCGCATGATCCCGCCGTCGGGCAGGCGCAGCCGCCCCGAACCCTGGATCTGAAGGAAGAACACCTCGATCGGATCCGCGCCCCAGGCCAGGATCGGCGCGCGGCCTTCCAGCGAACCCTGCTCGATCGCGGTACGGTCGTCATAGGGGACGAGGTTCGTCCCCTGCACCTTGCCGCGAATCTTCTTGCCCTTCAGGTCGGTCGAGAAGGCGCCAAGATCGACATCGATCAGATCGCGCGGGCGGGCATAGATGGGGACTTCGTAACCCGAACGGCGATCCCGCGATCCGGCGATTTCAGGCTCGTAATAGCCGGTGGCGAGCGAACGCCCGTCGCCGACCTGCACCGCCTCGAAATAGCGCGCGAAAAAGTCCCGAGCGCCGCCGTTCGGCACATTGGCGGCGGCCTGGCAGGCGGGTTGCCAGTCGGCCCCTTGCGTCAGCCCGCTGGTGTCGGTGCGCCGCATCAGGCCGGGGCAGGACAGCAGGAACGCCGCCCGCGCCGCTTCCGCCTGGGGTTCGGTCATCGGCAGGCTGGCGATCGCCGGTCCGGCGATCAGTCCCGCTTGCGCCGCATTGGCCGCGCCCGGCACGGCGACCACCGGGGTCGCGGGCAGCGGCGTGGACGGCAGGATGCGTACCGGTCCCGAAGGCACCCGCGAAACGCTGGGACCGTTCGGCTGCACCGCTGAGCCGCCGGTCTGGGGGCGAGGCACCGGACGGGGGGATGGCTGGTGCGGCGCGCGCGACGGATAGTCAGCGGATGGGCCGGGTGGCACGATCCGCCCGGCACAGGCCGAAACACCGATCGAAAGCGCGACGATCGCCGCGACGCGAAACCCTTTCAAGGCCCCCTATCCCCCCGTAACCGCGTCAGGCTTCGTCGGTGTCGACAAGCTTCCAGTTCGGGTCGCCGCTCTTCAGCGTGCGGGCGAAGGTCCAGACGTCATGGGTATCGACCGCATCGCTCAGCGATCCGGCGATGACATTGCCCTCGGCATCGCGGGTGATGGCGGCGATATCGGCGTCGAAGCGGACGGTGATCCGCGCCTGACGCCCCTCGACCTGAGCGTCGACGATCTTGGCGCTGTCGATACGGATCAGGCGGTTGTCTAGCGTCTGCCCGGCCTCGCGCCGCTGTTCGATGGCCTCGAAGAAGGCGGCCAGCACGTCCGCTTCGACCAGATCGGCCAGCGCGTCCTCATCGCCCTTCCAAAAGGCTTCCAGCGTCATGCGATAGGCCGCCTGCGCGCCGCCCAGAAACTGGGTCACGTCGAAACCCGGCTCGCCCGAGATGACCGAGCGGAGGCCCTGCTCGGCACGCGGGTCGATATTGCGGTTCATCACCGACGTCGTTCCCTGCACCGGCTCGGCGGCGCGCGGCAGCGTCACCGGCAGCGGGCGGTCGTCGGCACTGCGCGCCAGCGGCTGCTGTTCATGACCCGTGCGCTTGCCCAGCACGCTGTACAGCCTCAGCGCGAGGAAGAGCGCGACCATCGCGAGAAGAACGACGTAGAATAACAACACAAGCGCCTTTCACTATCCCGACCGATATAGGCGCACGGGCCGACAATGAAAACCCGCGCTCCCGACGGAAGAGGGCAAGGTTGAATCCGTGCCTGCCCGCTGCTACGCGCAACGGCCATTGGGCCGAACGCGCGAACCCGCCCTTTCGGTTCCCTAACCCCCTTGACCTACACGCAAGAAGGTATCGACGATGGACGAACAGGGTTTGCCGCAGGGCTTCGAAGCGCCGACCGCGGACGGTGAGGATGCCGGCCCCGCCGCCGGTCTGATCTCGCAATATGTGAAGGATCTGTCGTTCGAGAACCCGAACGCCCCCGCCATCTATCAGGCGCAGGCCGCCCCCGGCATCGACGTGCAGTTCAACATCGCCGCCAGCCAGGTGGGCGAGGAAGTCCACGAACTGGTCCTGAAGATCGAGGTTCGCGCCGAGTCCGAAGGCAAGACCGCCTTCATCGTCGACCTGAGCTATGCGGGCCTGTTCGGTTTCCGCAACGTGCCCGCCGACCAGATCCAGCCCTTCATGCTGGGCGAAGCGCCGCGCCTGCTCTTCCCCTTCGCCCGCCGCGTGCTGGCCGATGCGGTCCGCGACGGCGGCTTCCCGCCCCTGATGCTGGAGCCGATCGACTTCGCGCAGCTCTACCTCCAGCAAGCCGAGGCGCAGGCCGGGGGTGCACAGCCCAACACCCCGGAAACCGGCCACGCCTGATCCGGACTGAGCGATGAACCTGACCAAGGCGCTGGGCTCGGTCGGCGGGCTGACTCTGGCCAGCCGGGTGCTTGGTCTGGTTCGCGACTCGCTGTTCTTCCGCTTCGTGGGCGCGAACTTCGCCTCCGATGCGTTCCAGATCGCGTTCCGCCTGCCCAACATGTTCCGCGCCCTGTTCGCGGAAGGGGCCTTTTCCGCCGCCTTCATCCCGATGTTCAACCGCAAGGTGGCAGAAGGTGACAAGGCGGCGGAAGGCTCCGGGCTGGCGCACGGCCTGGCCTTTGCCGAACATGCGCTGTCGGTGCTGCTGCCGGTCCTGATCGTGATGACCGCGATCGTCGAGGTCGCGGCCTGGCCGGTCACCTGGGTCCAGACCTTCGGCTATGGCAAGGGCAGCGCGGCGCAGTTCGACTATATCGTCCTGCTCAACCGGCTGACCTTCCCCTATCTGCTGTTCATCAGCCTGGTGTCGCTGCTGGGCGGCATCCTCAATTCGCTGCACCGTTTCTGGGTCAATGCGGCGGCGCCGATCCTGCTCAACCTGACGCTGATCGCGGCGCTGCTGTTCTTCCATACGCATGATCCGATGGCGACCGCGCGCAACCAGGCGATCGCGGTGTCGGTGGCGGGGCTGCTCCAATTCGTCTGGCTCTGGTGGGCCTGTCGCCGCGCCGGTGTGCGGCTGAAGCTGCGCTGGCCGGTCATCAACGATGACGTGAAGCGGCTGATGAAGCTGATCCTGCCCGCCGCCGCGGGCGCGGGCGCGGTGCAGATCAACCTCGTCATCTCGACGGCACTCGCGGCGCGCTTCCTGCCCGCCGGATCGGTCTCCTATATCTACGCCGCCGACCGGCTGAACCAGTTGCCGCTGGGGCTGATCGGCATCGGCCTGGGCACCGTCCTCCTGCCCACCGTCTCTCGCCTGCTCGGTGCAGGGCGCGAGGTGGAGGCGATGGAGACGCAGAACCGGGGCATGGAGCTGGCGCTGCTCCTTACCCTGCCCGCGACGGTCGCGCTGATTGTCTGCGGCCAGCCGATCGTCGCGGCACTGTTCGAGCATGGCAAGTTCACCGCCACCAACAGCTATTATACCGCGCAGGCGCTCGCGGCCTTCTCGATCGGGCTGCCCAGCTATATCCTCGTGAAGGTGCTGACGCCCGGTTACTACGCACGCGCCGATACCCGGACGCCGGTGCGCTATGCGACTTGGTCGATGCTGGTCAATCTGGTGCTGAACCTGATCTTCATCTGGTGGCTGGGCCATATGGGACCACCGCTGGCCACCGCGATCGCCTCGACGGTCAATGTCGTGCTGCTCTATCGCACCCTGGCGCGGCGCGGGCATTTCGTGGCGGATGCACAGTTGCGGCGGCGGAGCTGGCGGATGCTGCTCGCCGCCATCCTGATGGGCGGGGCGATGGCGCTGCTCAATGCGCGGTTCCAGCCCTATGTCACCGGCACCAACCTGGAGCGGTGGGGCGCGCTCATCATACTGGTCGCGACGGGGATGCTGGTCTATGCGGTCGCCACCTTCGCGACGGGCGCCTTCCGTCTCGGAGACATCAAGCGGCTCGTTCGCCGCAACAATTGAGGACCATCATGCGCGTCGTTTCCGGCATCAAGCCCACGGGCAATCTCCACCTCGGCAATTATCTGGGCGCCGTGAAGCAGTGGGTGGCGATGCAGGACGACATCCAGGCGAAGGGCGGCGAGACGATGTACTTCATCGCCGACCTGCACGGCCTGACCGAATGGATCGCGCCCGCCGACATGGCCGCGAACACGATCGAGATGACGGCGACGCTGATCGCGGCCGGGATCGACCCCGAACGCTCGATCCTGTTCAACCAGACCCGCGTGCCGCAGCATAGCGAGCTGGGTTGGCTGCTCAACAATGTCGCGCGGGTCGGCTGGTTGAACCGCATGACCCAGTTCAAGGACAAGGCGGGCAAGAACCGCGAGGGCGCCAGCGTCGGGCTGTACGACTATCCGGTGCTGATGGCCGCCGACGTGCTGCTCTACAACGCCACGCACGTGCCGGTGGGCGAGGACCAGAAGCAGCATCTGGAGCTGGCGCGCGACATCGCGACCAAGTTCAACAATGATTATGAGCGCGAGGTCTTCACCCTCCCCGCCCCACTGATCAGCGCCGCGGCCCCGCGCATCATGTCGTTGCGCGACGGGTCGGCCAAGATGTCCAAGTCCAACCCCTCGGAGATGTCGCTGGTCAAGCTGATCGACAGCGACGACCAGATTGCCGAGAAATTCCGCAAGGCCAAGACCGACCCGGACGTGCTTCCCGAGACGATGGAAGGGCTGGAGGGCCGGGCCGAGGCGCGCAACCTGATCACCATCTATGCCGCCATGGCCGACCGGGAACCGGCGGACGTGCTGGCGCAGTTCGCAGGACAGGGTTTCGGCGCGTTCAAGCCCGAGCTGGCCGACCTGGCGGTCGCGACGCTGGGCCCGATCCGCGAGCGGCTGACCCGGTTGCTCGACGATCGCGGCGAGGTGGGCCGCATCCTGGAGCGGGGTGCGGAGAAGGCGCGCGATCTGGCCGCGCCGATGCTGCTCGACGTGCAGCGGACCATGGGCCTGCAGATCTGATGACCCCCGGCCCCGTCACCCGCATCATGGTGATGGGGCCGCCGGGCAGCGGCAAATCGACGCTAGCCCGGCAGTTGGGCGAGCGGCTGGGTTTGCCTGTCCATCACGCCGATGCGTTGTTCCATGCGCCGGGCTGGGTCGCGCGGCCGAGGGACGATTTCATCGCGGACATGGCCACTCTCGCCTCCCGAACGGAATGGGTGATCGACGGCAATTACTCCAGCGCCCATTACGGACCCGCGATCGCCGAGCGGCTCGCGCGGGCGGAGCGGATCATCCTGCTCGACCTGCCGCGCCGGGTGACGATTCCGCGCATCCTGCGGCGGGTGGCGCGCTATCATGGGCAGCAGCGTCCCGACAGCGCGGCGGGATGCCCGGAGCGGCTGGACGGGGCGTTCCTGGCCTATTGCTGGCGCTGGCGGCGTGCGGTGCGACCGGGGATCTTGCGCGCCTTGGAGCCTGTCAACGAGCGCGCGATCCGGTATCAGCGGTCCCCGGAGGTGGACCGGGTGCTGAGGGATATGGATTCCCTTGGCCTTCGACTTCGCTCAGGCTGAACGGCTGGGGGGAAAGAGAGTTTGCCCGAACTTCCGCTCAGGCTGAGCGAAGTCGAAGCCCAAGCCCCAACCCGCCCCAAAGGGCTTCAGCCCTCCAATTCCTTCATCAATACCCGCACCGCATTGTCGATATCGCGGTCGGTATCGCGCAGTTCCTCGATCTTGCGCACCGCATAGATGACGGTCGAATGGTCACGCCCGCCGAACTTGCGCCCGATTTCGGGCAGCGAGCGGGTGGTCAGACGCTTGGCCAGATACATGGCGATCTGGCGCGGGCGGGCGATGGCGCGGGCGCGGCGGGCCGAAACCAGATCGAGCGGCTTGAGCTCGAAATGGCGGCTCACCAGCTTCTGGATCTCGTCGATGGTGATCCGCCGCTGTGCTCCGCGAAGCACCTCGCCCAGCGTGGCGATGGCAAATTCCATGTCGATCTTGTCGCCGGTCAACTGCGCATAGGCGACGACCCGGTTCAGCGCTCCCTCCAGCTCGCGGATATTGCCGCGAATACGCGAGGCGAGCAGGTCGAGCACGTCGGTCGGCACTTCGATCTCGGGCAGGTCGGCGACCTTGCGGTTCAGGATCGTGCGACGCAGCGTCAGGTCGGGCGCCTTGATGTCGGCGACCAGGCCGGCGCCGAGGCGACCGATGATTCGCGGCTCCACCCCGTCCAGCGCCTGGGGCGAGCGATCGGCGGAGATGACCAGCCGCTTGCCCGCGCCGACCAGCTCGTTGACCGTGTGGAAGAATTCCTCCTGCGTCGAATCCTTGCCCGCGATGAACTGAAGATCGTCGATCAGCAGCAGATCGGCGGAACGGAGCCGCGACTTGAAGCTGAAGGTATCGCGCGCCCGCATCGCCGCGACGAAGTCGAACATGAACCGCTCGGCCGACATGCACAGCACGACCGCATCGGGGTGCGACTCGAGAAAGGCATGGGCGATGGCGTGCATCAGATGGGTCTTGCCCTGCCCGGTGCCGCCATGAAGGAAGAGCGGGCTGAAGCGCGGCGGGCCCGGCTCGGCCAGCGACAGCGCGGCGTTGAACGCGACTCGATTCGACGAATCGACCACGAACCGATCGAAGGTCAGACGCGGATCGAGCGGCGGGCGGTCGCCGGGTACGCGCAGCGCCGGGGCGGGTGCCGCCGCGACCAGGCTGGCGGCCTTGGCCACGCTGCGAGGAGCCGGACGCGCCGCCGGTGCTTCGACCGCGACGGGGGCGGGACGCTTGCGCGCCGCAGGCTCGCCGAACAGCGAAGGCTGCTCGTCATCTTCGCGCGCTTGCGGCTGGGGCTCGTCGTTGCGCGCCACGACTCGCAGCGGGGCGGCCTCCAGCGTCTCGGTGGTCAGGCGAGCAACCTTGCTGGGCGCACGGGTCTCGATGACCACGGCGCGCACCTCGGGCAGCACCGCCTTGAATTCCAGATGCAAGCGGTCCGCATAATGGCTGCGCACCCAATTGGTCGCAAAGGCCGAGGGGAGCGCCAGACGAACCGTGTCGGGCTCGTCACCCTCGATCAGCTCCATCGGCTTCAGCCACTGGTCGAACAGGCGGGCACCGGCCGATTCGCGCAGGTTCGCGCGGACGCGCGCCCAGGCACGAGCCTGGTCCGTCGTCGGTCGCGTGGCCTGCCAATTCGTCACCCGTGTACTCCACATATACCGACCGCACTGGCGCGGACGATGACCATTTCGATCGGCGACACAAACCCGATGGGCGAATCAAACGGATTCGGCCCGGTTATGCCACTTTGCTATTTCCATGACGCGGGCACGAAGCACCGCTGCTGGGATACCGATTATGAGCGAAGGCGGGGTCCGATCAAGACCATGTCCGGCCATAAATCTGAAATAAACCGGATTGACAGGCGAAAGCCCGCAGAATCCCGTCCAATTATCTCATAACCCTTTGATATTACACGATATTAACCGATGAATCCGAATCACTGGATAAGACCGAATCACTCGAATCGCGGATAAAGCTGGCGTTGCGCGAAACGGCGGATGGTTCCGCCGGATCGAGTCCAAAAAAGCCGTTAACACCTGTCTTGCGCGCACGAAAAAACCCGCCGGGGGACCGCCCCCGGCGGGTTTCATTCGTCGCGAACCGAGAGGCTTTTAGGCCAGCGCGGCGATGCGCTTGGTCAGGCGCGAGAACTTGCGCGCGACCGTGTTCTTGTGCAGCACGCCCTTGGCGACGCCGCGCGCCATTTCCGGCTGCGCCGCAGCCAGAGCGACCGTCGCGGTTTCCTTGTCGCCAGCGGCCAGCGCGGCCTCGACCTTCTTCACGAAGGTACGGATGCGGCTGACGCGGTTGCCGTTGATGACGGCGCGACGCTCGTTGCGACGGATACGCTTTTTGGCCTGCGGCGTGTTCGCCATGAAAACCTCTAAATCTCGATCAAAAGGGATAGCGGCGCGACGCACCAGCTTTGAAGCCGGGGCCCTTACCTGTTGGTGGGCCGTCCGTCAACTCCGCTGGCAGGTCGAACACCAGAAAGTGGAGCGCCCCGAATCGGTTCGGCGCCGGACGATCGTGCCGCATTCGCATGCCTCGCCCTCCCGACCATAGACCCGCCATTCCTTGGAGAAATAGCCCAGTTCGCCATCGGGCCGCACATAATCGCGCAGGGACGATCCCCCCGCCAGGATCGCGGCCTCCAACACGGCCCGAATCGACTCGACCAGCCGGACGAGTCGTGCCCGCGAAATCTGGCCGCCCGCGCGCCCCGGCGTGATCTTCGCCAGGTGCAGCGCCTCGCAGACATAGATGTTGCCCAGCCCCGCGACGATCCGCTGGTCGAGCAGCATCGCCTTGATCGGCGCGGCCCGCCCCTCCAGCGCCGCCGCCAGATAGTCGGCGGTGAAGTCGGCGCCCAACGGCTCGGGCCCCATGGCGAGGAACGGCGGATAGCTCGCCAGCTCGGGCGTCGGCCAGAGATCGACGAAACCGAATCGCCGGGGATCGTTCAGCGCCAGCCGCCGCCCCGCCCCCGTTTCCAGCAGGAGATGGTCATGCGCCAGCGGCTCGCCCGGATCGATCCGCCAGCGCCCCGACATGCCGAGGTGGAAGATCATCGTGTCACCACGATCGGTGTCGATCAGGCCATATTTGGCGCGCCGCCCCAGCGAGGCGACGGTCGCTCCGGTCATCCGCTGGCGCAGATCGGCGGGAAAGGGGCGGCGGAGATCGGCGCGGCGCGGCTCGACCAGCGTCAGCCGCTCGCCCGCCAGCACCGGGGACAGGCCGCGGACCGTCGTTTCGACCTCGGGAAGTTCGGGCATCGTCTCTCTGACTGGTTTCCTTGCGCCAACAGCTAGGTAGCGTTTGCCCCGCCAGCAAGGCCGGGCTAGGGCAAAGCGATGAGCGATACCGTGTCCTTCGGCTATGAAGATGTGCCCCGCGACGAAAAGGCCGCCCGTGTCGGCGGTGTCTTCACCAACGTCGCCTCGAAATATGATCTGATGAACGATGCCATGTCGGGCGGCATGCACCGGCTGTGGAAGGACCGCTTCGTGCGTCGGGTGAAGCCGCGCGCCAGCGACCAGATCCTCGACATGGCGGGCGGCACCGGCGACATCGCCTTCCGCCTGGCCGAATCGGGTGCGAGCATCACGGTGGCCGATATCAATCCGGCGATGCTGGAAGTCGGCATGAAGCGTGCCCAGGAACGCGGCATCGACGGCCTGGTCTGGACCGAGGCGAATGCGGAAGTCCTGACCTTCCCCGACAAGTTCTTCGACGCCTATACGATCGCCTTCGGCATCCGGAACGTCACCGACATTCCGGCCGCGCTTCGCGAGGCGCACCGCGTGCTGCGTCGTGGCGGGCGGTTCTTCTGCCTGGAATTCTCGACCACCGTCTGGCCGGGTTTCTCCGAGGTCTACGACGCCTATTCGCACAAGCTAGTGCCCAAGCTGGGCCAGATGCTGGCGGGCGATGCGGACAGCTATCGCTATCTGATCGAGTCGATCCGCCGCTTCCCCGACATGCCGACCTTCGAGGCGATGATCCGCGAAGCCGGTTTCGTCGAGACCAAGGTCGAGCCGATCATGGGCGGCCTGGTCGCGATCCATTCGGGCTGGAAGATTTGATGCAAGGACGCCTGGGCGGACCTGCCCTGTGACCCAGCCTGTGGTGCATCTGTGGCGTCTGCTCAAATGGGGGCGGACGCTGGCGCGGCATGGCGCGCTGCGGGGGATCGAGCGCGATCCCAACACCCCCGCGCCGGTGCGGCGGCTGGCGCGCATCGCCAGGTTCGGCGCGCGTGTGCCCGCCAAGCCCGCCTATGCCGATGCGTTCCAGGCGATCGGCCCGGCCGCGATCAAGCTGGGCCAGACGCTGGCCACCCGCCCCGACCTGGTCGGCGACGACGCCGCGCACGACCTGCTGCGGTTGCAGGACCAGTTGCCCCCCGTCCCCTTCGCGACGATCTGCGCCGCGATGGAGGCGAGCATGGGCCGCCCGCCCTCGCACTTCTTCGCCTCGATCGAGGAGGTGCCGGTCGGTGCCGCCTCGATCGCGCAGGTGCACCGCGCCGTCACCACCGATGGCCGGACCGTCGCGGTCAAGGTGCTGCGCCCCGGCGTCGAGGACGACTTCGCCCGCGCCATCGACACCTATCAATGGGCCGCCGCCCAGGTCGAGGGGATGAGCCCTGAGGCCGCTCGGCTTCGCCCGCGCCTGACGGTCGAGAATTTCCGCCGCTGGACGCTGCGCGAACTGAACTTCCGCCGCGAAGCCGCCTCGGCCTCCGAACTCGCCGAGGCGATGACCGCCGAGCCCGACTTCATGGTGCCGCAGATCGACTGGGCCCGCTCCACCGCCAAGGTGCTGACGGTCGAATGGATCGACGGGATCAAGCTGTCCAACCGCCAGGCACTGGTCGAGGCGGGATACGACCTGCCTCACCTTGCACAGACGTTGGTCCGGGCATTCCTGCGCCAGGCGATCGCGGAGGGCTTCTTCCACGCCGACATGCATCAGGGCAATCTCTTCGCTCTGCCCGGCAACAAGATCGCCGCCATCGACTTCGGCATCATGGGACGGATCGACCGTCGCGCGCGGGTATGGCTGGCCGAGATTCTCTATGGCCTGATCACCGGCAATTATAAGCGCGTCGCCGAGATCCATTTCGAGGCGGGCTATGTGCCCGCGCACCACAATGTCGCGGAGTTCGCCACCGCACTACGTGCGGTGGGCGAGCCGATGCGCGGCCTGCCGGTCAAGGACATGTCGATCGGCATGATGCTGGACGGGCTGTTCTCGATCACCCGCGACTTCGACATGGTGACGCAGCCGCATCTGCTGCTGCTGCAAAAGACGATGGTGATGGTCGAGGGCGTGGCGACCAGCCTCGACCCCGACATCAACCTGTGGGACTCGGCCGCGCCGTTCGTACGCGAGTGGATCAGGACCGAACTCGGCCCCGAGGCCAAGATCGCCGACCGGCTGATCGAGGATGTGCAGACGCTCGCCCGCCTCCCCGAACTGGTCCGCCGGATCGAGGCGCGCTACCCCGCCCCCGGTGGCGAGCCCCCCGCACCGCCGCTGAAGCAGATCGAGGTGGTGCGGATCGGCGGCGGCTGGCGCTATGCGCTGCTGTCCATGCTGTCGGCGGCGGCGGGCGTCGCCGCGACCCTGGCCGTACTTCGGTAGGTTACGGGGGTAGGCATGCCTGGCAGCGCGCCCTCCGCCCCCTCGCGCCGTATGCCGCGACCGCTCTGGCTGAGCCAGGCGGGGCGGCTGTCGAACATATCGCCCATGGTGGCGATGGGGGTGCTGGCGCTGCTGGTCCTGTTCGTACCCGTAGCGCTGGCGACGCAAGGGCTGGTCGAGCCGGTCGCGGATCATCTGTCGCCGGTTTCGCTCGCGATCCTCGATCATGTCCGGCACGGCCAGTCCTTCTACCCCGCCGCGATCGATGCCCTGCGCGAGAATGACCGGGCGCTGCGCCCCGCCCTGGTCGCCGTTCCGCTGCCCGCGCTGACCGTGACCCTGGCCGTGCTGCCCCTCTTTATGGGGCGACTGCTGATGGTGGCGCTGAGCCTGGCGGTGATGGCGAGCTGGCTGCGTCGCATCGCGCCGGTCATGAGCCATCGCGGCCCGGTGCTGCTCGCGGCGATCCTGCTGGCGGCGGGGCTCTATCCGCTGATCGATCGCGCGATGGTCGCGGTGCCCGAGGCCTGGGCCGGGTTGCTGATCGCGTTGTCGCTGGTGCAGCGCCGCCCGGAGGGGAGCCTCAGCGCCATCGCCCTGGGGCTGGCGGCGATGATCCTCAGCCCCAGGGCGCTTCCCTATGGCATGGTCATGCTGGCGCTGGCCTGGCGGGCGAAGGTCCGGCAGGAGACGATCGGCTGGATGATCGCGCTGGCGGTCGCACTGCTCGTCCTGGCGGCGCATGCCCATGCGCTCCACGATCTGGTGGGCGCGGCCGACCCCGCCATGGGCTCGCCCATCGCCATCCTCTCCCCCGGCCGCTGGGTCGCGAGCCTCGCCTCCATCCATGCGGTCGGATTCCTGCCGATGGCGCTGGTCGTGCCGCTGACCGCATTGGCCGCACTGGGCTGGGCGAACTGGCGACAGGCGCTGGCGCGGCGGGCGGGGGCGACGATCCTGGCCTATGCGCTGGCGGCGCTGCTGACCGGAGCGCCCGTGATGATGCTGGGGCTGTCTCCCTTGTTCTTCCTGGGCGTCGTCTTCGCCCCCGATGCGGTGCGCGAGTTGATCGCCGCCGCGCGTGACCGGCGACGCATCACCGTGACGCGAGTCGTGCGATGAGCCATATCCTGTTGATCGTCGGCGGCGGCATCGCCGCCTATAAGAGCTGCGAACTGATCCGCCTGCTCCGCAAGAGCGGCCACAGCGTCCGCTGCGTCCTGACCGAGGGGGGCAGTCACTTCGTCACGCCGATGACGCTCGCCGCGCTGTCGGAAAACCAAGTCTTCACCACCCTGTGGGACCTGAAGGACGAGGCGGAGATGGGCCATATCCAGTTGAGCCGCGAGGCCGATCTGGTCGTCGTCGCGCCCGGCACCGCCGACCTGATGGCGCGGATGGCGGGCGGCCATGCCGACGATCTGGCGACGACCCTGCTGCTGGCCACCGACACCCCGGTGCTGGTCGCACCCGCCATGAACGTGCGCATGTGGCTGCACCCCGCGACGCAGCGCAACGTGGCGCGGCTGCGGGCCGACGGCGTTGAGGTGATGGCCCCCGACGAAGGCGCGATGGCCTGTGGCGAGTTCGGCCCCGGCCGCCTGCCCGAGCCGCCCGCCATCCTCTCCGCGATCGAGGCGAAGCTGGCTCCCGCCGCCCGCCCGCTGACCGGTCGCCATATCCTCGTCACCGCCGGGCCGACCCATGAGCCGATCGACCCGGTCCGCTACATCGCCAACCGGTCCTCCGGGCGACAGGGTTTCGCGGTGGCGGGGGCGCTGGCCGCTTTGGGCGCGCGGGTGACCCTGGTCGCGGGACCGGTCACCTTGCCCACCCCGACTGGGGTGACGCGGGTCGATGTCGAAACCGCGCGGCAGATGGCGGCAGCGGTTCAGGCGGCCCTTCCCGCCGATGCCGCCGTGATGGTCGCCGCCGTCGCCGACTGGCGGGTCGAGGCCGCGGAGCAGAAGGTGAAGAAGGACGGTGGCGCCGCGCCCCCCCTGACCCTGGTCGAGAACCCGGATATCCTCGCCACCGTCGCCGCCTCTTCCGACCGCCCCGCACTGGTCGTCGGCTTTGCGGCGGAAACGGAGAATGTCATCGACCATGCCGTCGCCAAGCGTGTGCGCAAGCGGGTCGACTGGATCGTCGCCAACGACGTGTCGGGCGACGTGTTCGGCGGTGAGGCCAATCGCGTCCACCTGATCACCGCAGACGGCGTCGAAAGCTGGGAGCGGATGGGCAAGGACGATGTGGCCAGGGGGCTCGCGCAACGTATCGCCGATGCGCTACAAGACCGGTCATGACGCTTGCTCCCATCTCCATTGCCATCAAACGCTTGCCCCATGGCGAAGGGCTTGTCCTGCCCGCCTATGCCACGCCCGGCGCGGCGGGCATGGATGTCGTCGCGGCGGAGACGCTGACGCTTCAACCCGGCAAGCGCGCCGCCGTCGCGACCGGCTTCGCCATCGCCATCCCGCCGGGTTACGAGGTACAGGTGCGGCCCCGCTCCGGCCTGGCGCTGAAGAACGGCATCACCTGCCTCAACACGCCCGGCACCATCGATGAGGATTATCGCGGCGAGGTGAAGGTGATCCTGGCCAATCTGGGCGAGGCGCCGTTCGAGGTGGTGCGTGGCGAGCGGATCGCACAACTCGTCCCCGCCCCCGTCCAGCGCGCCACCCTGACCCTGGTCGATGAGCTGGACGAGACGCAGCGGGGGCATGGCGGGTTCGGATCGACCGGCCGATGATCGTGCTGTCGCTCCTGGCCGCCGCGCTGCAAGTCACCGTACCGGCGACGCCCGCCACGCCGCCGCCTGCGCCGACCGCCGCCGAGCCTCCGCACGACTGGTCGACGCTGGCCGCGATCACCCTCCCCCCGGCCAGCTCCGACATGGTGCGCTTCGTCCGCGACGAGGTGACATCGGGGCGTTGCCCCCGGGCGAAGGCGACCGACGAGCAGATGGTGCTTGTCGTGCCGCTGGCCGTGCGGTTGGGACCGGACGGCATCGCGAACAGCGTGGTGCCGCTGGCCATCGGCTGCCCGACGGTCGAGCAGTATAGCGCGGGCGTCGCGCAGCGGATGATCCGCCACCTGACCCACCGCACGATGATGGCGGGCGATCGCTGGTATCGCACGGTCATCACCTATACATGGCCGGGATGATCCTGACCGACGACGAACTTGCCCGTTATGCCCGCCATATCGTGTTGCGGGAATTCGGGGGCGGCGGTCAGATCCGGTTGAAACAGGCCAAGGTCGCGGTGATCGGCGCGGGCGGAATCGGCTCCCCGGCCATCCAGTATCTCGCCGCCGCCGGGATCGGATCGCTCATCCTGATCGACGACGACGTGGTCGAGCCGTCCAACCTGCAACGCCAGACCATCTTCACCACCGAGGATCGTGGGCTCCCCAAGGTCGAGGCCGCCGCCGCCCATGTCGCGCGGCTCAACCCGCATGTCGCGGTCACCGTCCATCGCACGCGGGTGACGACGGAGAATGCGGGAGCGCTGATCGAGGGTGCCGATGTCGTGCTGGACGGGTGCGACAATTTCGCGACCCGGCTGGCCGTCGCCGATGCCGCGCTGGCGGTGCGAATCCCCCTCGTCTCGGCGGCGGTCGGGCAGTTCGAGGGGCAGTTGGCAGTCTATCGCGGGTGGGAGACGGACAAGCCCTGTTACCGCTGCTTCGTCGGCGACGCGGTCGATCAGGCGGGACTGACCTGCGCCGATGACGGGGTGCTGGGCCCGGTGACGGGCGTGATGGGCAGTCTGGCCGCGCTGGAAACCCTGCGCGCCGCCGCGCCCTTCGGTCGGGACAGCGCGGGCAGCATCCTGATCGCCGACATGCTGTCCATGCGGTTCCGGACGCTGATGCTGCCCAAGGACCCCGGTTGCCGTTGCACCCGATCGGTGGCGGCATGAGCACGCCCCCCGCGCCCCCTGCCCCACCCGCAGGCTGGTTCGACTGGACCGGCGACAAGAGCTGGATCGGCCGGATCACCGGCCTGCCGGACAGTACGCTGCACGTTCATGCGGGGATGGCGATCCTGGTGCTCGCGGCGCTGGTGATGCGGCGCAAGCCCTGGGACTGGCGATGCTGGCTGACCGTGCTAGTGATCGAGACGGTCAACGAGGCCTATGACCTGCTTCAGCCCTTCTACCCCACCGACGAGGGCAATCTGCCCGCGAGTTGGTCGGATATGTGGGAGACGATGCTGTGGCCGACCGTCATCCTGCTGACCTTCGCATGGCTCGGGCGGCGGGGTAAGAACCGCTGATGCCCACTCCTCCCCATCCATGATGGGGAGGGGGACCGCCGGGCGTAAGCTCGGTGATGGTGGGGCATAGGGGTACTGCCCGCCAAGGCCGATCGGCACTCACCCATTCCTCCCCTGTAAGGGAAGGTGGCAGGCCGTGAGGCCTGACGGAGGGGTGTCGCGCTCTCGATAGGAGGTACACCCCTCCACCATGCTGCGCATGGTCCCCCTCCCCTTACAGGGGAGGAATGATGACCCTTCGCTCGAATTGCGGTCCGGCCTAGGTCGGATCGACATTCGGATATGCCCTTCTTTTCCCTCGCCCCTCATAGAGGGGAGAGGGTTGCGAAGACTTGGTCTTTGCGAAAGCAAAGGCTTAGTCTGAGCTGGGTGAGGGGTGAGCGCGCGGAGCGCGCGCGAGCCTATGGCTCGCTCAACCCCTCACCCAAGCTGCGCTAGCCAGCAGGCTGGCAAGCTCCGCTAACTCTCTCTCCTGTCCAGGGGAGAGGGAAGAAGCCATAGCATGAAGATCGATTAGGCCTGGAAACCGCATCCCCTGATCGAGGGCGCCCCGCCCCTCCACCGCCCGGCTGCACCGCAGGGTCCCCCTCCCCAAGCGAGCTTGGGCAGGAACAAGAAAAGGGGCGGTGGCCTTTCGGCCCCGCCCCTTTCCTCACCACTCGGGAAATCCGATCAGGCGAACAGCGTCTTGGCGAATTCGCGTACCGCCGGACCGATGTCCTCGCGCGCGACGCCCAGCGCCAGATTGGCAGTCAGCCAGCCTGCCTTGTCGCCGCAGTCGTAACGCTGCCCGTCGAAGGTGAAGCCATGGAAGGGCTGGTTGCCGATCAGTTTGGCCATCGCGTCGGTCAGCTGGATTTCGCCGCCCGCGCCCGGCTCCTGCGCGTCGAGGATCTGCATCACCTCGGGCTGGAGGATGTAGCGGCCCGGAATCATCAGGTTCGACGGCGCCTTGCCCTTGGGCTTTTCGACCAGCGCGGTAACCTCGGTCAGGCGGCCGTCCTGCTTGCCCGGCGAGATGATGCCGTATTTGTCGGTCTCGCTGTCGGGCACTTCCAGCGCGCCGATGACGTTGCCGCCGACCTTGTCATAGGCCTCGACCATCTGCTTCATGAAGCCGCCGACCATCAGTTCGTCGGGCAGCAGCACCGCGAAGGGCTCGTCGCCGACGATCTCGCGCGCGCACCACACGGCATGGCCCAGGCCCAGCGGCTCCTGCTGGCGGACATAGACGGGCGAACCCGGCTTCTGGCGGATGCCGTCGATCACCGCGAGCGACTTGCCGCGCGCCTTCATCGTGGCTTCGAGTTCGTAGGAGATGTCGAAATGATCCTCCAGCGCGCCCTTGCCGCGACCGGTGACGAAGATGATCTGCTCGATCCCCGCCTCCAGCGCTTCCTCGACCGCATATTGGATCAACGGCTTGTCGACGACGGTCAGCATTTCCTTGGGCATCGACTTGGTCGCGGGCAGGAACCGCGTTCCCAGACCGGCCACCGGAAAAACGGCCTTGCGCACTTTCTTGATCGTCATGAAACCTCCCTGAACACGGACGGCATTACCCTGATTTTGCGTCGCAACATAGCGCCACGACGCGCCGATACGATTAGGATGTCCTTAAAAGCGACAGCATAGAATGCGATCCATGAACCCTGTACCGATCCCTGCACCGATTCTGGTCGTCTTTGGAACCCGGCCCGAAGCGATCAAGCTTTTCCCGGTGATCCGGGCCCTGGCTGCGACAGGCGCACCGGTCCGCACCTGCGTCACGGCCCAGCATCGCGGGATGCTGGACCAGGTGCTGGCGATCGCCGGGCTGACCCCCGATCATGACCTGGACCTGATGGAGCCGGGCCAGTCGCTCGACCGGCTGACCGCGCGGCTGCTGACGGGCCTGGGCGAGGTGATGGACGCGGTGCGGCCCGCCATGGTCGTGGTCCAGGGCGACACCGCCACCGCGATGACCGGTGCCCTGGCCGCCTATTACCGCAAGATTCCGGTCGCCCATGTCGAAGCGGGGCTGCGCTCGGGCGATATCTATCAGCCCTGGCCGGAGGAGGTGAACCGGCGGATCGTGGCCCCGATCGCCGCGCTGCACTTCGCCCCCACCGAAACCGCCGCCGGAGCGCTGAGGGCCGAGGGGATCGATCCCGCGCGCGTCCATGTCACGGGCAACAGCGTGATCGACGCGCTGCACTGGACACGCGACCGGATCGCCGCCGATCCGGCGCTGGCGGCCGATCTCGACCCCGTGCTGGCGCGGATGGCGGGCAGGCGGATCGTCCTGGTGACGACGCACCGGCGCGAGAATTTCGGCGGCGGCATGGCCTCGATCGCGCGCGCGCTGCGCCGGATCGCCGAGCGGCCCGATATCGGCATCGTCTTTCCCATGCACCCCAACCCCAATGTGGCGCAGGTGATGGACGAGATATTGGGCGATCATCCCGCCATCGCCCGGATCGCGCCGCTCGATTATCCGCACTTCGTCCGCGCGCTCGACGCCGCCCATATCGTCCTGACCGACTCGGGCGGCGTGCAGGAGGAAGCCCCCGCCCTCGGCAAGCCCGTCCTCGTGATGCGCGAGACGACCGAGCGGCCCGAAGGCGTCGCGGCGGGCACCGCCCGGCTGATCGGCACCGACGAGGACCGGATCGCCGACGAAGTCTTCGCGTTGCTGGACGACCCCGTCCGCCATGCCGCCATGGCGCGGGCCCATAACCCCTTCGGCACCGGCGACACCGCCGACCGGATCAGCAGGATCATTTGCGATGCCCTTGGACTCTGAACTTTCGGTCACGGTGATGGGCCTGGGCTATATCGGCCTGCCCACCGCCGCCGTGATCGCCCGCACCGGCGCGATGGTGATCGGCGTCGACGTCACCCCCTCGGTCGTGGAAACGATCAATTCGGGCCGCGTGCATATCGAGGAGGTCGATCTGGACGGCCTCGTCTCCGGCGTCGTCGCGCGCGGAAGCCTGAAGGCCTCGCTGACCGTCGCGCCCGCCGACGTCTTCGTCATCGCCGTCCCCACGCCCTTCACCGAGGCGCGCCAGCCGGACATCACCTATGTCCTCGACGCCGCGCGCGCCGTCGCGCCGGTCCTGAAGACCGGGGACACGCTAATCCTCGAATCGACCTCTCCGGTCGGCACCACCGAGCAGGTGCGCGACCTGATCGCGGATGCGCGCCCCGACCTGAAGATGCCCGGCCTTACCCGCGCGGGCGAACAGGCCGACATCGCGATCGCCTATTGCCCCGAGCGCGTGCTGCCGGGGCGGATCCTGGTCGAGCTGATCGACAATGACCGGGTGATCGGCGGCATCACCCCGCGTTGCGCGCGCAAGGCGCTGACCTTCTACCGTCGCTTCGTGCGCGGGGCCTGCGTCACCACTACCGCGCGCGCGGCGGAAATGACGAAGCTGACCGAAAACGCCTTTCGCGACGTCAATATCGCCTTCGCCAACGAACTGAGCCTCGTGGCCGATACGCTGGGCGTCGATGTGTGGGAGGTGATCCGGCTGGCCAACCGCCATCCGCGCGTCAACATCCTGTCGCCGGGCCCTGGCGTCGGCGGGCATTGCATCGCGGTCGATCCCTGGTTCCTGGTCGCCGCCGACCCCGCCAACACGCCCTTGATCCGCACCGCGCGCGAGGTGAATGACGGCAAGACCGACCATGTCATCGCCTGCGCCGCCGCGATGATCGAGGCACAGCCCGACGGCCGCCCGGTCGCCTGTCTGGGCCTGGCGTTCAAGGCGAATATCGACGACTTCCGCGAAAGCCCCGCCCTGAAGGTCGCGACGGTGCTCGCCCGGCGCTTCGGCGAGCGGGTGCGGATCGTCGAGCCCTATGCCGCGACCCTTCCCCGCGCGTTCGACGGGACGGGCGCGACTCTGATCGACATCGACGCCGCCCTGGAAACCTGCGAGGCGATGATCGTTCTTGTCGATCACGACCTGTTCCGATCGATCCCGCTGGAGGAGCGACGCGGCAAGACCGTCCTGGATACGCGCGGGCTCTGGCCCGACCAGGGCTGATCCCCGCTTCGCATTGCATGGGGGATTGGGGGGGACTAAGGACAACCGCCTGTTGCGGACACCAAAACATCCATGCTTGCCAAGTTACTGAATCTTCGAAAGCGCGTACCCGATTTCGTGCCGGTCATGGAGCCGGGGGTTCGGGTCTATGCGGTCGGCGACATTCATGGTCGCCTCGACCTGCTGGACCGGATTCTGGAACGGATCGACTCGGATCATGACGCGCGTGCGCCCGTACGGCGTCACATCATCTTTCTGGGCGATCTGATCGATCGCGGACCGGATTCGGCGGGCGTGGTGGAGCGGATCAGCCGGCTCGCCGCCGCCGACCGCCATGTCCATTGCCTGATGGGCAATCATGAGGAAATCCTGCTCCGCGCGATCGACGGCGATGACAAGGCGCTGCGCCTGTTCTGCCGGATCGGCGGGCGGGAAACGATGATGAGCTACGGCGTGACGGCCCAGGATTATGAGCGGCTCGACTATGCCGAGGTTCATGAGCGACTCAATGCGATCGTCCCCGTCGCGCATCAGCATTTCCTGTCCAACCTCAAGGAAATGATGATCATGGGCGACTATGCCTTCGTCCATGCGGGCGTTCGTCCGGGCATCCCGATCGCCGAGCAGAAACTGGCCGAGACGCGCTGGATCCGCGATCCTTTTCTCGACCACCGCGCGCCGATGGAAAAGATGGTCGTCCATGGCCACACCGTCGCCGAAGAGGCAGAAATCCTGCCGCATCGCATCGGGATCGATACCGGCGCCTATCAGAGCGACCGGCTGACTGCGCTGATGCTCGAAGGCTCGGAGCAGGTCATTTTCTCTACCTGAAGCCTCTTTACCGAGGCGAAACGATTGCTGGGGCATTCCGTTTGACGGCAAAGCACAGTATAGCCGAATAGCGGCGAAGTAATGTTGCATTGCCGCATCAGTGTGGGAGCATAACTGTCCCATACTCGTTGGTGGGGTTGCCATGTCCCGGTCTCCGTGCCATGGCCCTACCCGCATATCTTAAGGGAGTTCGACATGCGTCTTGGGAAGTTTCTCGTCGCCGCTGCCGCCGTTTCGATGACCGTCGCCCCGGCGATGGCCGCGAATCCGGCTGCCAGCCTCTCGGTTTCGAAGTCGGTTCGCGCTTCGGCCCCGACCGCCAAGAAGAACGGCCTGGCCGGCGGTGGCATCCTCGTTGCGGTTCTGGCGGCTGCTGCCGTCGTTGCCGGCATCGTCGTGGTCGCCGATTCGGACGACAACGCCGACAGCAACTAAGTTGCTTCAGCCTCACGGCTGAAAGGAATAGCGGCCTTCGGGCCGCTATTTTTTTGTGCCCTGAACATGGTGCTGGCGGGAAGTTGAGATCGGTAGAACGCCAACGATGGCCTCGCGACGCCCCCAAGCGACCTACAGCGTCGGTCGCCACATTTCTCTAGTCGTCGCCCCAGCGCAGGTTGGGGCCTTTCTCGGCTAGGAACGGAACTCGCCCAGACGCTAGGGGCCGACGTCCGTTAGAACAGCGAAGAGATTGGTTCGCGTGAAGACGCGGGGGCGTATCGCCCGCGACGGCGTAAGACTTTTCCTCAAGCGGCGGACCATGCCCACGAAATCGCGCCGTTCGAGACATCTCTGCGTGAACTGCCGATGCGATGGCCCAGGCTTGGCATACAGCCCACCAATCGCCTCCCGAGGCATTCTTCCTGGCTGTCCCATCCAAGTGCCAGGAGCGTTCATTCCGAGAATGGGTTACTCCCAGCCTTCGCGAAGGTGACGTACATCGTCCCGCCTAACGCCCTGAAAATCGCCCGGGCCAGTCCGCCATTCCGTCCCCGCACCGCCCATAAGAAAATCGCCGGAGCCCCGTCAGGGACTCCGGCGATCTCGTTTCGATTCAGCAGGCTCCCGCGCGGAGCCGGTCGATCAGCGGGGCGACGGCGCGCCGGGAACGCCGCCGGGAGCCCCACCGGGCATTCCGCCCATCATCGACTGCTGCGCCTGCATCTGCCGCAACACCGCCTCGGGGATGAAGTCGAGCAGCTCGACATCGAACACCAGCGTCGAATTGGCCGGGATCTTGTCGTTCGCCCGGTCGCCATAGCCGATCTTGGCAGGCAACCAGAAGCGGTACTTCGCGCCCTTGGGCATCAGCTTCAACGCCTCGGAGAAGCCGGGCAGCACGCCCGACAGCGGCATCGGCGTCGGCTGCTGCGACTTGTCGAAGACGGTGCCGTCGATCAGGCGACCGGTATAGTTGATCAGCGCCACGTCGCTGGCGGTTGGATGCGCACCGCCCTGCCCCGGCTCGATCACCTTGTACTGGAGACCCGAGGCCGTGGTGACGACGCCCGACCCACGCGATTCACGCAGCAGCGCGGCATCGCCCTGACGCGCCAGCAGCGCGGCGACGACGACGGCGGCGACCACCGCAACCCATATCCAGACCAGATAGGAACGCCGGACGGGACGAAGGGGAACAGCGGTTACGGACATGCCTGCTTCTCGCTCTGTACGTGGGCGTTCGTCGGGGCCGTCACGATGCGGCCCTCACAGCACTGGGGCACGATCCGCCAGAGCGAATCGGCCGACCGTCCGATCGGCGCCCCGCCCCCGCCGCTTTACGACAAGGGGGCGGAGCCCAGCCGATCAAGTCGGTCTATTACCGGGCGCCGTCGCGCTCGGCGCGCTTGCGCTCCAGCTTGCGGGCGCGACGCACCGCCGCCGCACGCTCACGAGCGCGCTTTTCCGACGGCTTTTCGTAGTGGCGACGGAGCTTCATTTCGCGATACACGCCTTCCCGCTGCAGCTTCTTCTTGAGCGCGCGAAGGGCCTGATCCACATTGTTGTCGCGAACGATGATCTGCATAAAAACGAATTGCTCCGGCAAAACAGAATAAAGCGGCCGCAGAATGCTGTGGCCGCAACGTTGGGCGCTCCTAGCAGTGCGGTCGGGCGAATACAACCCGCTGGATCGCAAATCGCTCCGGCCAGCTTCATTCGCCCAAGGATATGAATGATCTTGTCATGCGGCGGCCATGCCGCGGTGATGCGTCGCCCTCTATAGCATCCCTCGTCCGGCCAACTCCCGTACGCCGGACACCCTGACATGTTCTCGGGGCCTTTCAGGCCTTGGGACGAAGCAGGCGCGGTGCCTCCCCTGTCATCCGCGCCGGTCCCGGTCCGGCCTCCACCGGACCGGGGCCCCCTTTCGGGGCGAAGCCGACATGGCTAAGGCAAGCGCCATGACCGCGCCCGCCACTTCCACGATCCCGCTGACCCTGTATAACAGCCTGACCCGCGCCACGGAGACGTTCCGGCCGATCGATCCGGCCAATGTCCGCGTCTATTCCTGCGGCCCGACCGTCTACAACTACGCCCATATCGGCAATCTGCGCGCCTATGTCTTCACCGACACGCTGTCGCGGGTGCTACGCTGGAAGGGCTGGCCGCTGACGCACATCATCAACATCACCGATGTCGGGCATCTGACCTCCGACGCGGATGCGGGCGACGACAAGATGGAGGCCGCCGCGAAGAAGAGCGGCCAGGATATCTGGGCGATCGCGGGGCATTATACGACCGCCTTCAAACAGAATTTGAAAGACCTGGGCATCGCGGACCCGACCCGCTTTCCGCTGGCGACCGAGCATGTGCCGCAGATGATCGAGTTCGCCAAGGCGATCGAGGAGAGGCACTGCTACCGCCTGCCCGACGGCCTGTATTTCGACGTGACGACCGTGCCCGATTACGGACGGCTCGCCCGCCATCACGACGATGAGGGCGAGAGCCGGATCGATCCCGTCGCGGGCAAGCGGCACCCCGCCGACTTCGCCATCTGGCGGGCCTCCGCACCCGGCGAGAATCGGCAGATGGAATGGGACAGCCCCTGGGGCCCGGGTGCGCCCGGCTGGCATCTGGAATGCTCGGTGATGAGCAAACAATATCTGGGCGCGCAGTTCGACATCCATACCGGCGGCATCGACCACCGCGAAATCCATCACCCCAACGAGATCGCACAGAACCAGGCGCATGGCTGCACCGCCGATACCGGTGCGAACATCTGGATGCACAACAACTTCCTGGTCGACCGGACCGGCAAGATGTCCAAGTCCTCGGGCGAGTTCCTGACCCTGCAGGCGCTGGTCGATCGCGGTTTCCACCCGCTCGCCTATCGCCTGATGTGCCTTCAAGCGCATTATCGCTCGGAAATGGAGTTCGGCTGGGACGGCCTGGCCGCCGCACAGGTCCGGCTGAAGCGACTCGTCCAGTCGGTCGAGGGTCTGCGCGCCCGTGCCGATGCCCCGGAGAAGGGCGACGCCTCCTGCTATCGCGAGCGACTCGACGCCGCGCTGTCGGACGATCTGGCGACGCCCCGCGCGCTGCCGGTGCTGGACGAGATGCTGGGCGACAAGAAACTGTCCCCCGGGGTGCGGCTGGCGGCACTTGCCGATTTCGACGCGACATTGGGCCTGCAACTGACAACGCTGACCCGTGCCGACCTGCGCACCCGACCCGCCACCGCGACGCTGGACGAAGCAGCCATCGAGTCGCATCTGGCCGATCGCCGCGCCGCACGGGCGGACAAGGACTTTGCCCGGTCGGATGCGATTCGCGACACGCTGCTGGCCGCCGGGGTCGAGGTGATGGACGGCGATCCGCTGGGCTGGGACTGGAAGCCAGTGCTGCCGGAAGGCTAATCCTTCCGGCGTCAGCGCCGCCCGCGCGGGCTTCGCATCCGCAAGCCGATGAACAGCACGGTCGGCCAGAACATCGTGTTGGCGATATCGCCCAGCGTGTCGGTCCAGCGCCAGGATCCGTAATGCAGCCGGTCGAGTATCTCATTCGCCGCTTCCGCCAGCGCGACGCAGGCGAGCGGGATCGGGGTGGCCAGCGACTTGCGGGTCAGGATTCGTGCCAGGAACAGCACCGCCATCCCCGCATGGACGTGCAACAGGCTGTCCGCCATGCCGGTTCCGTCGCCGATCCATTGGATGAAGTCGGCATAGCGTGCGGGAATATCCATGATCGCGCCCTTGCCGTCTATGGCCCCAAGAGACAATCCCTGCGCCCCGCCTTATTGTAGTGGTTCAGCCGCGTGATCGAGCAGCGGCGGCCGATAGGGAATGGGCGCACCCGCCGGGATCGCTGCGATCTCCGCCGCCACCGCATCGGCCCGCGCGGAGGCGGACGGATGGGTCCGGCTGCGGAACAGGCCGCCATCGACCTCGCCGCCATGCTCGCGCCAGAAGCGGACCGCGTCCTGCGGATCATACCCTGCATTGCGCATCAGGTGGACGCCGAGCAGATCGGCCTCGGTCTCGGTCTGGCGGAACAGCCGCCCGTTGCGACCGAACTCGGACAGGAGGCCCCGCTTCACCCCGGCCGCGTCCAGCCGCTCGCGGTGATGCAGGATATTATGCGAGAATTCATGCGCGACGACGACCGCGATCATCCGGTCGTCGAACCGCTCGAAGAAGCGCGATCCGATCTGCACGATGTCGCCATCCGCCGACGCCGACAGGCCCGGGCCGATCAGCATCTCGAAGCGGGAGCGGCACCCCGGCTGGGCCGCGATCGTCACCTCCCGCCGCTGGCCTTTTCGCAACAGGCTAAGGTGCAGGGGACGATCGGCGGGCTCGGCGGCGATCCGACGCTGCGCGGCGTCGCGGGTGGCGGTGCTGGCCTGAGCCGTCCCTGCCGGATCGAGGGACAGGGGTTTGCCGTCGACCGCCTCGATCGTATCGTTGGCGAGAACGCCCGCCTTGGCGGCGGCGCTCCCCGCGACCACCGCCTCGACGGCGACCGGTCCCTCGAAGCCGAACAGCGCGGGCAATTGCTTGCGCACCGCCGGATCATATTGGTCGATGGCATGGACCACCAGACCGGGGGTCGGCGCGACATCACGGCAGATGGCGGCATCGGCCGTCGCCAGTCGCCACGCGATCGTGGCCAGCCGCGCATCGGCATCGCGCATCGCCCCGAACAGCGCGGTATCGTCGCTCTGTTCGCTCACGACCATCGACGCGGCCGGCACGGTCGCGATCGCTTGGGCCGGCACCGAAAGCAGGAATGCGGACAGGGCGACGAACGCCGACGACAGGATGGGGGCACGCGACATCGCGCTTTTGCTAGCCGCTCCGTCCGCCAACCGCAAAACCGATTGGCGCAATCGGCCTCCGCTCGGCGCAAAGCGGTATCATGCGCAACAAAGGGCGCGACTTGAGGGGCCCAAACGCCAACTTCATTGCGTCTCCCCACGATTCGGCGCATGGGCGATCGGATCGATAGCAAGAAGACGAAAGAGCAGGACCGCCATGGCCGCGAAATGGGCCCCCGATAGCTGGACGAGTGCCGAGGCGCGCCAGCTCCCCAACTATCCCGACCAGAATGCGCTGGATGCCGCGACGAAGACGCTGGCGACCTATCCGCCGCTGGTTTTTGCGGGCGAGGCGCGCAGCCTGACCGCGGAACTGGCCGAGGTGGCCGAGGGCCGGGGTTTCCTGCTTCAGGGTGGCGATTGCGCCGAGAGCTTTGCCGAGCATAGCGCCAACAATATCCGCGACACCTTCCGCGTCATCCTCCAGATGGCGGTGGTCCTGACCTTCGCCTCCAAGCTGCCGGTGGTGAAGCTGGGCCGCATGGCGGGCCAGTTCGCCAAGCCGCGCTCGGCCGATACCGAGGTGATCGGCGGCGTCGAACTGCCCAGCTATCGCGGCGACAATGTCAACGACATCGCCTTCACCCCTGAGGCGCGCGTGCCCGATCCCCAGCGGATGCTGCGCTCCTATGCGCAGTCGGCGGCGACCCTCAACCTGCTGCGCGCCTTTGCGCAAGGGGGCTATGCGAACCTGCACCAGGTTCATCGTTGGACCCACGATTTCATGGGCCGCAGCCCCTGGGCGCAGAAATATGCCGAGACCGCCGACCGGATCGGCGAGGCGCTGGACTTCATGGCGGCGTGCGGCATCGACCCCGCCTCGGTCCCGCAACTGGCGCAGACCAGCTTCTACACCAGCCACGAGGCGCTGCTGCTCCCCTATGAGCAGGCGCTGACCCGACAGGATTCGCTGACCGGCGACTGGTACGACACGTCGGCCCACTTCCTGTGGATCGGCGACCGCACCCGTTTCGAAGGATCGGCGCATGTCGAGTTCCTGCGCGGCATCGGCAACCCGATCGGCGTGAAGTGCGGCCCTAGCCTCGAGCCCGAGGCGCTGTTGCGGATGCTCGACACGCTCAATCCGGGTCGTGTGCCGGGCCGCATGACCCTGATCACCCGCTATGGCCATGACAAGATCGAGGCGCATCTGCCCAAGCTGGTCCGTGCGGTGACGCGCGAGGGCCACCCGGTCGTCTGGTCCTGCGACCCGATGCACGGCAACACGATCAAGGCGGCGACCGGCTACAAGACCCGCCCCTTCGACCGCATCCTGGCCGAGGTGCGCGGCTTCTTCGCCGTCCACCGCGCCGAGGGCACCCATGCGGGCGGCATCCATGCCGAGATGACCGGCCAGAACGTGACCGAATGCACCGGCGGCGCGATCGACGTGACCGAACAGTCGCTCGCCGATCGCTACCATACCCACTGCGACCCCCGCCTGAATGCGGGCCAGAGCTTGGAACTGGCCTTCCTGCTGGCCGAAATGCTGAACGAGGAAATGGCCGAACGCCGCAAGGCCGCCGCCTGATCAGGCCGGAAGGGGCGGCGGGACGAGCCGTCACCCCGCCCCTTCCACATTTATGTCGTTTTCGACGACCAGGCGCTTGACGCCCCACCCCACCCCCGCTAACAGCGCCCCTCCACCGCACACGGCCCCTTCGTCTAGCGGTCTAGGACGTCGCCCTCTCACGGCGAAAACACGGGTTCGAGTCCCGTAGGGGTCACCAGCCTTTTCAGTGGCTTAGCGAGACACGGGCTGCGGCCGTGTGATATGGTTGCAATAAGCGGCAGCGCAGATAACCGTTACTCCGCTCGTAAAATTGCCCCCCATGTCCATGCAGGTGATCGAGCGTGAGGCCCCCTTCATCCATGCCGTCTGCCGATAATCCTTTGGCGGAAACCATCGCGCCAGCATCGATCGGTTCCGGGTCCGCCTCGCCCTCATGAGGAAAGGGCCCGATGCGGAGCGTGCTACTCTCCCACTGGAGCGTCACGTTCATGGCCTTCGGACACATGGTCCGGATCGACCGCCGCCGCCAGGCTGCCATAGATCCTGCCCTTCATGCCATCTCCAGGGGCAGGCCTACATAATTTTCGGCGAGTGTGCGCTGCGCGGCGGTCGAGCTGCGCAGATAATCCAGTTCGGCCATCTGGATACGCCGGTCGAAGCCGTCCATCGTCGGAAAACGGTGCGTCACGGAGGTGAACCACCAGGAAAAGCGCTCCGCCTTCCACACCCGCGCCAGCGCGCGCGTCGAATAATGATCGATCCCGGCGTCGGACCGCTCGCGATAATGTTCGGTCAATGCCGCGCCCAGCATGGTCACGTCCGACACTGCCAGGTTCATGCCCTTCGCGCCCGTCGGCGGCACGATATGCGCCGCGTCCCCCGCCAGGAACAGCCGCCCCCAGCGCATCGGCTCCGCAACGAAGGAGCGGAGCGGTGCGATCGCCTTCTCGAACGATGCGCCGCGCGTCACCTTCGCCGCCGTCTCCGGCCCCAGGCGCAGGCAGAGTTCGTCCCAGAAACGATCGTCCGACCATTCGGCCAAATCCTCGTCCAGCGCGCACTGGATGTAATAACGGCTGCGCGTCGGCGAACGCATCGAGGCGAGCGCGAAGCCGCGTTCGTGATTGGCATAGATCAGTTCGTGATCGGCCGGGGGGACATCGGCCAGCACGCCCAGCCAGCCGAACGGATAGACCCGCTCGAAGACTTTCAGGATATGCGTCGGGATCGCCGCGCGGCTGACGCCGTGATATCCGTCACAGCCGACGACGAAGTCGCAATCGATCCGCTGCTCCGCATTGCCGCACCGCCAGCTCACGCTCGGCCGGTCGCCGTCCAGCCCGGAGAGCGTCACGTCCTCCGCATTCCAGACGATCGAAAGCCCGCGATCCACGGCGGCGTCGAAGAGGTCGCGCATCACCTCCTGCTGGCCATAGACGGTGACGGTCGATCCGCCGGTCAGCGCCGCCATGTCGATCCGAAAGACATCACCGTCGAGGGCGACATTGGTGCCGCCATGGACCAGCCCCTCACGCTCCAGTCGCCCCGATAGGCCCAGCCGATGCATCAGCGCGACGGTGCCCTGTTCCAGAACGCCTGCGCGGACCCGCCCCTCGACATAGGTCCGATCGCGACGCTCGATGACGACGGCGTCGATCCCCTCGGCCCGGAGCAAATGCGACAGGAACATGCCCGCCGGTCCTGCGCCGATTATCGCCACCTGTGTCCGGTGTCTCATATCATCCTCTCACAACCGGCGTTGCTCGCCTTTATGATCGGATCATGCCGCCAGCCGCCCCGGCAGACGATGGACACCCCGCGCCAAAAATTGGACGATCCGGTTGCCCTGCGGTAACAATGGGCGATGACCGTGGCTGCCATCCCCAGCTTCTACCTTTATGGCGAGCCGCATCGTGCGGTGGAAGACGGCTTCGTCCATGCCGAGCGGATCGACGATCGCTCGCGCCCGAACGAATGGACGATCCTGCCGCATGCCCATACCGATCTCGTCCAGCTCTTCCTGCTGGAACAGGGCGGCGGCACGATGCGAGCGGAGGGCGAGAGTCTGGCGGTGACCGCGCCTGCGCTGCTGATCGTGCCGGCGGGGATCGTCCATGGCTTCGACTGGGTTCAAGAGACGGCGGGCGCGGTCGTCACCCTGTCGGTCCGGCATCTCTCGCTGCTCGAAAGCCGTTATCCGGGGCTGGCCGCGGTCTTCGACCGGGCGGGCGTGGTCTATCCGGACGAGGCTGCGGTCGGGACGATCGGCGCAGGCATCGCCGGGCTGATGCGCGAACTGGGCTGGTCGGCGCCGGGGCATAGCGCGGCGGTGGATGCGGCATTGCTCGCCGTGCTGGTCGAGGCGCTGCGCGCGTCGGGCGGGATGCGGGGGAGCACCCGCGCCGCGCCCGGCCACCACCAGAGCCTGGTCGCCCGGTTCCGCGCCCGCATCGACGAACGTTTCCGCCTGCGCGAGCCGATCGCCGTCCATGCCGAAGCGCTGGGCACCAGCGAAAGCCGGTTACGCGTCGCCTGCGCGCGCGTCGCCGCCCAGTCCCCCGCCGCGATGCTCGATCAGCGCGCGATGCTCGATGCCAAGCGGGCGCTGCTCTACACCAACCTGTCGGTGGCAGAGGTCGGCTTTGCCGTGGGCTTTGCCGACCCGGCCTATTTCACCCGCTTCTTCACCCGCCATGCCGGGATGTCGCCGCGTCAGTATCGCCGGTCGGGTAGCGCCTGAGCCCGATGCAGGATCAGATCGCCCGCTCCCCCACGACCCGCAGGCCATACCCCTCCAGTCCGACCAGCCTGTGATGGCTGTTGGTCAGCAGGATCATCTCCTCCACGCCCAGCTCGTTCAGGATCATCGCGCCGACGCCGTAATCGCGCAGCTCCTCCATGTCCGGCACCGGCACCCCCGCCCGCGCATGGATCGCGAGCGTCAGGCCATCGGGTCGCGGGCGGTTGATGACCACGACCACGCCGCTCCCTTCCCGACCGATCGCATCCATCGAGCGGCGCAGCAGGCCGCTGCGCGTGCTGGCCTCACCGAACAGGTCGGTGAAGGGCGACAGAACATGCATTCGCACCAGGGTCGGGCGGGCCGGATCGATGGTTCCCTTGACCAGCGCGACCTGCTCGCTGCCCGTCGCCTTGTTCCAGAAGGTCATGGCGCGCCACCGGCCGCCCCATTCGCTGTCGAACTCGGCCTCGGCATGCTTCTCGACCAGATGGTCGTGGCGACGACGATAGGCGATCAGATCGCGGATCGTGCCGATCTTCAATCCATGGAACTGGGCAAAGGCAACCAACCGGTCACGCCGTGCCATCGTCCCATCCTCGTCCATGATCTCGCAGATCACGCCCGAGGGGTTCAGGCCTGCCAGCCGCGCGACGTCGACCGCCGCCTCGGTATGACCAGCGCGTACCAGCACGCCGCCGTCGCGCGCGACCAGCGGGAAGACATGGCCGGGGCTGACGATCGCCTCCGGCCCCTGCGCCGCGTCGATCGCCACCGCGATGGTGCGGGCGCGGTCGGCGGCGGAAATACCGGTGGTCACCCCGTCCTTTGCCTCGATCGAAACGGTAAAGGCGGTTCCGTGCCGCGTGCCGTTCGTTCGCGTCATCGGGTCCAGCCCCAGTTGCGCGACGCGCGGCCCCGCCAGGGCGAGGCAGATCAGGCCGCGCCCGTGCCGCGCCATGAAATTGATCGCGTCCGGCGTCGCCATCTGCGCGGGGATGACGAGGTCGCCTTCATTCTCCCGATCCTCGTCATCGACCAGGATGAACATCCGCCCGTTTCGTGCCTCGTCGATGATCTCTTCGGGGCTGGAAAGGAAGGCGTGGGCGGCGGTCACGCCGCGACGACGCGCTGGTCGATCGTGCCGAACAACGGCCCCGCCTGCATCGTCACCCGATCGCCGAAGGACAGGAAGGGCGTCACCGGCGCCCCGCCCGCGATCATCTCGATCGCCCGGCGCTCCGACAGGCAGGTCGAGCCGACGCGCATATGATCGGCGTTGGACACCGTGCCCGACCCGATAATCGTACCTGCGGGCAGGTCCCTAGTCCGCGCGGCATGGGCGATCAGCTCGTGAAAGCCATAAGCCATCTGATCCCCGACCGGGCTCCCGAACCAGCGCCCGTTCACCTCGACGGTCAGCGGCAGGCCGACACGCCCGTCGGACCAGGCCGTTCCCAGTGCGTCAGGCGTCACCGCGAAGGGCGCGACCGAGCAAGCGGGCTTGGCCTGGACCCAGCCGAATCCGGTCTTCATCTCAATGGGTGCGATGGTACGCAGCGACCAGTCGTTGAGCAGCAGGACGAGGCGGACATGGCCCAGCGCCGCGTCGGGCGTGCAGCCCATCGGCACGTCGCCCGTCACCACCGCGAACTCGCCCTCGAAGTCGATTCCGTCCGCCTCGCTGGGCAAGGGCACGTCCTCGGTCGCCGAGAGGAAACGATGCGACAGGCCCTGATACATCAGCGGTCGGTCGGTTTCGATCGGCGGGAGGTGGAATGCCGTCTGCATGAGTTCGCCATGCGACGGGAAGGCCGAACCATCGAGCCATTGCCATGCGCGCGGCAAGGGCGCCCGCAACGCGGTGACGTCGAGGACCTCGCCCTCCTGCTCGACCCGTTCGGCCATCTCGCGCAGGGCCGGTTCCAGGCGGGTCCAATCGTCCAGCGCCGCCTGCATCGACACGCCCGCCGGCAGATGTCGCATGCCGTCGCGCGATACGACGACCAAGGTTCCGTCCCGGCTGCCATCGCCACGGGTCGCGAGCCGCATGTCCCTATTCCTCGAAAATCGCGACGGCGCGGCACCAACCTGCCGAACCACCCTTCACCTTGACGGGCAGGCAGGAGACGGTGAAACCGGTTGCGGGCAGTTCTTCCAGCCGGGTCAGCTTCTCCATGTGGCAATAGCCGATCTCGCGGCCCGCCTTATGGCCTTCCCAGACCAGCGAATAATCGCCCGTCTCGGCGACCCGCGCGGCGGTGTGGCTGAACGGCGCGTCCCAACTCCAGGCGTCGGTGCCGGTCACCCGGACGCCGCGCTCGGTCAGGTACATCGTCGCGTCATATCCCATGCCGCAGCCGCGCCCCAGAAAGTCGGGCCTCCCGAGCGCCGCGCCGGCGGCGGTGTTGACCAGCACGATGTCGAGCGGGCGCAGTTCATGTCCAATGCGCGCCAGTTCGGCCTCGACCTCGGCCGCCGTCACGACATGCCCATCGGGCAGATGCCGGAAATCGAGTTTCACGCCGGGTTGCAGGCACCATTCGAGCGGCACTTCGTCGATGGTCAGGGCCGGTTTGGCCCCGTCGCCCAACGCTTCGTCCATCGTCGGATGGTAATGCCAGGGCGCATCCAGATGCGTGCCGTTATGCGTGCTGAGCGTCAGCATTTCGGAAGCGGCGAACCCTTCGCCGCCCGCCATCGCCTCGGCGGTGATGCCGGGGAAGAACATCGCCGCTTCGGCCACGGTTTCGCGATGGGTCTGGCGGGTGATGCTGGGGCGCATGAACGGCGGATCGGTGATGACGTCCGGGTCGATCGCGATCGACAGGTCGACGATATGGCGCGTCATGAATTGCGTCCTCCCAGCGTCTCGGCGAACCAGTCGGAAATCAGATCGCGGCCATAGGCCATATTGTCCGCCCCGACATGCTCAACCCCGCCCTCGCGTGCGGTGAAGATCACCTTCTCGCGGCGCGGCGAATTGACGAGCTGATCGTACAGGTCGTCGGCATATTTCACGCTGATCTGGCGATCACCGGCACCGTGGGTCACGAGGAACGGCACGCGGATGCGGTCCATATGGCCGTTGAGGTTCATCGCCTCAGACCTGGTGAGAAACTCGTCCTGATCCTTGGCACCGAATGCCCAATGGACATGCGCCCAGTAATGCGGAACGGGATTTTCGCCCTCTCGCGCCATGCGCTTGTCCTGCACTTCGCGCCAATTATGGTTCGCTCCCCAGACGGCACCGCTGGCAAAACGCGGCTCATAGGCAACCGCGCGTGGCGCAAAGTGCCCGCCCAGGGAAATGCCGGTCATGCCGATCCGCTTGGGGTCCACGTCCGACCGCTTCTCCAGCCAATCGACCGCCGCGCTCGCCCAGCTTTCGCTATGCGGATCGACGGGCAGACCTTGCAGGCGCAACGCCTCGCCCGATCCCGGCTGGTCGACGCACAGAGTCGAAATGCCCCGCCGTGCCAGCTCCTGCGGAAGCCTCGTCCAGTAGAGCAACTCCTTGCAGCTATCGAGACCGTTGCAGAACACCACGACCGGTTTGTCCCCCTCGCCCGGTGCGCGGGTATAGAGGGCAGGCATGGTGCCCGACGCCAACGGAATCTCCACCCGCTCGCGGTTCAGCCGCCCCAGAGAGGTCGAACGGTCGAAGGCCTCGCGCGCCCGTGCATAGGTTTCGCGGCGCCCCGGATGGCCATGCCCCTGCATCCGCTCGGCGGTGATGAGATAGAGGCTGGCGCGTTCCAGCTTGTTGGAGGCCGAAAAGGCGCGCCCCTTGGCCTCGTCCAGGTCGGCCAGTTCGATCAGCTTGTCGCCCATCGCCGCCCAGGCCTTCATGAACGTCGGCGTTCCGGCATCCGCACCGCTGGCCGCCGCGTCCTTGATCGGCTGGCACATGTCGACGATCTCGCCGATCTGCCCGCCCGATTCCATCGCGATCGCGACCGACAGGTTCCAGATGTAATTCGGGAAGGGTTCGTAGAGCGCCATCCGGTTTACACCGACACCGGCCGGAACAGCCCGGCATCGGGCTTGGGATGCGGCATGGTCTGCGGACCGCCGACGCCGATACCCCATTGGTCCATCGTACCCAGACCCGGGACATGAACCCGATGCTCGTGCGCCTCGAAGTCGACATGCTCCAGTTCCGACGTGTATTCGACCGCGAAACCGTTCGGCGTGGTGAAATAGCTGAAGGTGTTGTTGCCGGCCGTGTGACGGCCCGGCCCCCAACGGATATCGGTGCCCGCCTGCTTCAGCCGCCGGATCCCCGCCATCATGTCGTCCACCGTCAGCATGTCATAGGCGACATGGTTGAGACAGGGCGGCCCCGGCAGGATGGCGAGGCGATGATGCGCCGAGTTGCAGCGCAGGAAGCACATGAAGTCGCCCAGCCAGTCCGACACGCGAAAGCCCAGCACGTCGGTGAAGAACGCCACCATTGCCCGGTGATCGGGCGAATGCAGCACGATATGGCTGATCTTCTGCGGAATGCCCTCCCAGCGACTGAGCGCGCGCGGCGTGCGCCGCTCGACATCCGCCGAAATCTCGAACGGCAGCCCATCGGGCGAGAAGAAGCGGAAACCATAGCCCCCACCCAGCGTCGGCAGGTCGCGCGGGGCAAAGATGATCCGACAACCGGCATCGGTCACCTTGGCGTGCAGCGCATCGACATCGCCGCGCGTGTCGGCGGCCAGCGCGATCACATCGATGCGGTTGGCATCGTCCTGCCGCAGGCGGACGACATAGGCTTCGTCATGTCCTTCGGCGGCGAAATGATACAGGCCGTCCCGCTCCCCCGCTTCGACCAGTTTCCAGTCGTCGCGATAGAAGGCGCGTTCGGCGTCGAGGTCGGCGACGCCATAGCCGACGTATCGGATCTCGGTCACTCTTGCCATGTCATGCTCCAGGGGCTGAATGATTCCCCGGCGGCGGCGAAGCGGCGCGCCGGGGATGGTGTCGTCAGAAGCGGAACGAGCCCTGCACGCCGTAGGTACGCGGCTGGCCGAAATTCCAGTTGTAGATGTTGATGCCGCCGCCGGTGAACCCGGCATAGGTCTTCACCCGGTTGTTCTCGACATTGCGGACATAGCCCTGGATGCTGAACCGGTTGTTCGGCATGTTCAGTTCCAGGCTGAGATCGGTGGTGGTGAACGCATCCACCTCGTCGCCCCTGTAGTTGAAGGCGGTGAGGAAGTAGCGCGACTTGAACCGGCTGAAGCCGTTGGCGACCAGCTTGTATCCGTCACCCAGTTCGATCGTCTTGGTATAGTTGATGCCGATCGTCCACTTGGGCGCCTGTGGTGCGACATTGCCCGCCAGATCTAGCGTCAGGCGCGGGACATTGGCCGGGGGATTGGCCAGCGTCGGGGCGGGGATGCCCGCGAACTGCTGAAGCCGCGCGTCGATATAGTTGACGATCAGGCTGACCCGATCGTTGGGCGACAGGCGGACGGCAGTGTCGGTCTCGATGCCCCAGACACGGCTCTTGCCCGCATTGAAGGTGCGCGCGCCGACCGTCGTGTCGATATAGACCTGAACCTGCTGGTCCTTGTAATCATAGTAGAAAGCGCTGGCATTGAATTCGAGGCGATTGCCCATGAAGCGGTTCTTCGAGCCGATCTCATAGGCCGTCAGATTCTCCGCATTGAACGATCCGACGAGATCGAAGCCGCCGCTTTTGTACCCGGTGCTGACCTTGGCATAGAGAAGATTGTCGCGTGCGGGTTTGTATTCGACGCCGGCCGTCCAGGTGATCTTGTCTTCCTTGTAGGTCGGATAGCGGATCACCGCCCCCGGCCCGCTGCCGTCGGCGGGCGGTCGCGCCATGGTCGGCGAGCGGTAGAAGCCGTAGTTGATATATTCCGCATCCTTCTTGTCGTCGGTGTAGCGGATGCCGCCGGTGAAGCTCAGCGTGTCGGGCACGATCCAGTAGGTCGCCTGGGCAAAGGCCGACTTGGAATCCGACGTCACGTAAGGACGATAGAAGAAGTTCGCGAAGGCCCCCGCCATGGGAAGGTAGAGGCCGCGGGTGATGATCTGGTTCTCGTGGAAATAGAAACCGCCGACCTGCCAGACGAACCGACCCTGGGTTCCGCCGTTCAGGCGAACCTCATGGCTTTGCGTGCGGGTATCGTAGCGGTCATTATAGAAGGTGAACAGCTCGGGCAGGAAGCCGTTCTGCGGGATGACCGCCTGGTTTTCGACATGCCGATAACCGCCGATATAGCTGAGCGTCGCACCGCCGAAATCATAGGAGACGCGGCCCCGCACCGCATATTGCTGGCTCTGGAAGCTGCCCGTCCGGGCGAGCGGAAAGCTGGCGGGATCGAACCCCTGGGGCACGTCGACAAAGGACGGGACCTGGCGTTGCGCGAGCGTGGTATAGGTCGTCGGCGACGCCACCGAAGCGGGCAGTTCGGTCACGCCGGGGGTCGATCCGCTGACGGCCAGGCCATATTGCATCGGCCCGGTCTGGTCGATGTCGACATATTCGCCCGCGAGATAGACCTCCAACGCGCCGGGCGCGAACAGAATGCTGCCGCGAACGGCATCGACATTGGCATCGTCGCCACGCCCCGCCGGGCCGTTGTCGACATAGCCGTCATGCTGGTTGTGCAACCCGGCGATGCGGATCGCGACCTTGTCGCCCAGCGGCACGTTGATCGCGCCCGTCGCATAGATCGCGTTGTAATTGCCGTAGCCCGCCGTCGCCGAACCCTCGAAGCTTTCCAGAACAGGCTTGGCCGCCACGATATTGAGCGCACCTGCCGTCGAGTTGCGGCCGAACAGCGTACCCTGCGGCCCGCGCAGCACCTCGATCCGCTCCAGGTCGAAGAAATTGGCGTTGAGGCCGACCGGGCGGTTGATATACTCGCCGTCGATCGAAACGGTCAGAGCGGGATCGGCGCTTTCCGAAATATCCTGGCTGGATACGCCACGGATCGCGATCTTGGTGAAGACGGAGTCCGGGGTGATGCCCAGGTCCGGGGCCAGCCGTTGAAGCCCGCTGACGTCGGTGACCTGCGCCTTTGTCAGATCCGCCCCGCCGATGGCGCGGATGGCGATCGGGGTGTCCTGCAACCGCGTTTCGACCTTGGTCGCGGTGACGATGATATCTTCGGATTGAAGCCCGTCGTCGGACGCACTCGTCGTCGTCCTGTTGGCCGATGTCTGCGGCGTCGCGCCTGCCGGATCAGCAATCTGCGCCAACGCGGGATGGGCCACGCACAAAGCGGTGGTGGTGGTAAGCGCCGTTAGTACGACGCGGCGGAACCTCATCATCTGATCCCCTCTCCTTGGTCGGAGGCGTATCCGCCTCTCGTTTAGAACTAGAATGATTGTTCTATTTAATATGGGAGTCAAGCACCGATCGGCGATCGAGCGAGATAATTTTCCATCGCCTAGAACATCGGATGCGGATTGCGCGTGGTCGTCGGCATCGGCTGGATCACGTCCCAATGTTCGACGATCCTGCCGTCCTTCAGGCGATAGATGTCGGCAACCGCGCCGCCGGGGGTATCCGGGCTGGTGCGACCGTGCAGGTGAATGACCGCCATGTCCCCGTCGACGATGATCCGCTTCACGTCGAAGCGCGCGCCGGGCGTCGCGAATTTGGGGGCAAGCGCGGCGACCGCGGCGTCGCGGCCATCGGCCAGGCCGGGATTATGCTGGATATAGTCCGCCACGACATAGCGCTGAAACGCCCCGGCCACGTCGCGTCGGGTGTAAAAGCGATCGGCGAAATCGGTCATGATCACGCGGTTGCGCTCGGTCAGCGTGCTCCCGGATCCGGCAAGCGCGGCCGGTGCCAGAAATGGCGTGGCGAGGACGAGCGCATGGAACAGGGCCTTCATATCGCCACCTCCACCGTGAAGGGCAGATCGTCGCTGGCACAGCCGACCGACAGGCGGGCGCGCTCGCCCGGCTTCTCCCAGTCGCGGCCGTTCCAGATTCGGAAAAGGCGGGGCTCGGGCGTGATCCTGACCGTCCTCGTCTCACCCGGTTCCAATAGGATCTTGGCGAAGCCGACCAGTGCGAATTCGGGAACATGCCGATAGAGCTGCACCACCTCGCTCCCGACACGCTCGCCGCTGTTGCGCAGGGTGACCAGGACATCGCCGCCATCGGCTTCGACATGCAACCAATCGAAACGGGTGTAACCCTGGCCCGCGCCGAAAGCGTAGAGCGGCGCCGTGCCGCGTGCCCGTAAACCCCGATATCCGACCAGCACGCCGTCCTCATAGGGAAGATCACCCTCCCCGTCCGGCTGAAGCGACAGCGCCGGATAGTCCGCCTCGCATCGGGCCAGCGTGACCGGCAACCGGCCACCGGGCTCGGCATCGCCCGCCAGGACGGCGGCCAGCGCCGGGCCGAAGCCCTCGCCGGGATACCAGGCGGAGATCAGCGCCGATGCCTGGTCATGCCATGTCGCGTCAAAGGCATGGCCGATATTGGCGACAATCGCGGTGTTGGGATTGGCCGAGCAGACCGCATCGATCAGCGTCCTTTGCTCGGGCGCGACCGCGGTGTCGGGCCGATCCTTGCTCTCGACGCTGGAGTCCGATGTTTCGCCGATCATCAGGATCACCGCATCGGCACCCGCCGCCGCCTCGACCGCGCGCGCCAGCATCGCCTCGGCACTGTCTGGTCCGCGCACGCCGTACCACAGGCCGTGGACCCGCGCGCCGTCATAGCGGAACACGACCTCCACCAGCACGCGCTGCCCGGCCGTCAGCATCGTCTCGGCGCTGTCGGCATCGCCGCGCTTGAGGGAGCCCATCACGTCCGACGCCGCCATACGCCGGGACTGCTCGATCAGTGGCTGCCCATCGACCTTCAGGGTGACCGCGCCGGTCGCCCCCGCATAGAAGCGATGCATGCCGTCCATGGTGGCCGTGAACCAGCCACTGGCACGGATCGCCGCTGGACGGTCGAACACACCCTGCTCATGCACGCCGACGAACCAGACGAGCGAATTGGTGTTGCGCACCTCCTGCCCGATCGGTTGGGCGGACAGGTCGCCATCGGCGAAATACTCGACCGTCATGCCCTGCCCCTCGCCATCGATGGACCGTACCGACATGGCGGGCAGGCGCGGCTGGGGATCGACGCCGGGTTCGTAGATGATCTCCGCCGCACCGCCATAACGCGCGATGATCGCGTCCAGGGGACGAACCGCGTCAGGAGACAGGGCGATCTTGGCGAAGGTGCCGCCCTGATAGCAGGGGGCCGCCGCATTCGGGCCGATCACCGCGATCCGGCGATGCCTGCCCGGCGTCATCGGCAGCAGATCGCCTTCGTTGCGGAGCAACACCATACCCGCTGCCGCCGCCTCGACCAGCAGCGCATCGGCATCCTCTTCGGGCGCCGATTTGGGGCCGGACCAGCGTCGAGCGGCCCGCGCGACACGCTCGGCGGCGTCGGCCAATCGCTCCGCCGCCACCTCACCCGCCTCGACCGCCGCCACGGCCTTGGCGCCGAGGAACCGCGCCGGTCCCGGCATCTCCAGGTCGAGCCCACCGTTCAGGCTGCCTGCGGTCGAATGCGTCCCGAACCAATCGCTGATGAAAGGCCCGTCAAAGCCCCATTCCCGCTTCACGATGGTCGAGATATGGCCATGCTCGGCGCACCAGTCGCCATTGACCCGGTTATAGGCGGTCAGCATCGCCCCCGCCCCGGCCGCCGCGCACAATTCGAACGGCAGCAGATAGACCTCGCGCAGCGCCCGCTCGTCGATCACGGCGTTCATGCGGTCGCGATCCGTCTCGCTATCGTTGCAGACCAGATGCTTGACGCAGGCACCGACGCCGGTCGACTGAAGCCCCCTTGTCCACGCCGCGCCCGCCAGCCCGGTCAGCAGGGGGTCCTCGGAGAAATATTCGAACGCCCGCCCGGCCAGCGGACTGCGCGCCATGTTGACATTGGGGGCCAGGACGAGGTCGACACCCATGCGGATCGCTTCGCCCCCGACCAGCGCCGCGACCCGCGCGATCAGTGCGACATCGAAGCTGGCACCGAGGGCCGTCGCGCACGGCGACAGGCGCGCGACGTCGCGCTCGTCGACCCGTCCGCTCGCGATCCCCATCGGGCCATCGCTCATGTGCAGCGATGGAATGCCCGCCTCCGGGATCGCGACCGATCGCCACATCGCCGCCCCGGCGGTCAGGCTCGCCTGCTGCGCGGTGGTCAGCGCGGTCATGCGACCGGTTCCAGGCGAAAGGCCATGACCTGCCGCGCCTGGGTGGCGATCTGCGCCGCCACGCCTTCATCGACGATCGCGCCGTCGCCGCCGAAGGGCTTCTGCGCGATCGAGTTGATCGCGATCCCCGCCGGGGTCGGCCAGCCGCGCATCGCGTGGACGATCCCGCGCAGCGCCGCCAGCGTGACGCCGCCCGCCTGCCATCCCGCCGCCGACACGATCAGGCCGACCGGCATCCCGTCGAAATAGACCCGCTCGTCCCCGCGCAGATCCTCGAGCAGGTCGATGGCGTTCTTCACCACGCCCGAGACGCCGCCATGATAGCCCGGCGTCCCGATGACGAGGCCGTCCGCCTCGCGCAGCGCCGCGACGAAGGCCGCCTGTTCCGACGTGCGTTCGGGACGCTCCGGGTTGAAGTGCGGCAGCGCCGCCAGCGCCGGACCATCGAACATGGTCGTATGCGCGCCCATCCGCTCGCACTCGGCGAGCACGGACCGCACCAGCATCTCGCTCGACGAACGCGGGCGGAAGGTGCCACCGATCCCCACGATATGACGTGCCATCGGATCAGGCCTTCTTGAACGCGGGCATGACCTTTTCCGACAGCAAGCGCAGCGTCTGGTCGCCCAGGCGCAGCCGCTCGTCCGTCAGCGGCCCCGTGGTCGTGCCGCACAAAATGTTGCCGATGCCCAGCTCCTCATAGGGCTTGAGATGCGCGATCACCGTGTCGGGCGAACCGTAAAGGCACCAGGTTCCGATCCAGTCCTCGGTCAGCGCATTGGGCGTGCGGTCGGTCTTCTTGTTCGCATCGTTGGACTCGGCACGGGCGTTGAATTCGGCCTCTCGTTCGATGGCGTCCTGATAGGCGCGCAGGATGGTCATCATCTCCTCGCGCGCCTGCTCGTCGCTGTCGGCGACATGGACCAGCTGATAGGTGTGGGTCGTCCAGTCGAGCGCGCTGGCGATCTTCTCGGCGCTGTGCCCGGCCTGCTCCAGCATCGTCCTGTAGATGCCGAAGAACTTGGCGACATGCTTCATCGGCTCGGTGCCGCCGATCTGCGGCGGGGTGAAGGCGGGGATGAAGGCGGGCCATGCATTCTCGGCGGCGCGGCGGGCGCTCGCTTCCTTCATCGCCACCGGCATCAGCCGGGCATGACCTTCGCTATAGGCGGCCGGCGCGATCCGCTGGAGCACGCGCCCCTGATGCGGACCGTTGTCGATCTCGACCGCCGGATCGTCCATCCTCTTGGCCCAGAGCTGCTCGGCCAGCGCCAGATTCTTCTCGGAAATGGCGCCCGCGTCGCGATAGTCGACGCCGAAGCCGATCATCTCCTCGGGCGTGGTGCCCGATCCGACACCGACCAGCAGCTTGCCGTCGGTCAGTTGGTCGAGGATGTTGATCCGTTCCACGAAGCGCACCGGGTGATGCAGCGGCACCGAGGTGACCGAGAAGCCGAAGTGCATGTGCGGGAATTTCGCCGCGAGATAGGAAGCGAACATGTAACTGTCGCTGGCGATCGGCATATAGCCGTTGAAATGATGGTCCGGCATGAACAGCGCATCGAAGCCCAGCGCGGCGGCCCGTTCCGCATGGGCCGTCAGGCCATGGATCAGCGCGCGATCCTGCTCCGGCGCCATGGACCGTGCGTTGAGGAATACCGAGAAACGCATCAAACCTCTCCGTTTTTTCACCCACGTCATGGCGTGGCGCGTTGCCGCTTTGCTGCGGTTCGTCTAAAATGAAATTAGAACTGTAATTCTGATATGACGGCTGCCCGGGGGCTGTCAATGGGGTGTCGATGGATATCGAAACGATCATGGCCAAGGCGCGCGCGCCGCAGCAGGGCCGCAGCAAGGCGAGTTTCGAGCGGATGCTGGCGACCGCCGAAGAGTTGATGACCCAGCGCGGTTCGGACGAATTCACGCTGAACGAGGTCGCCAAGCACGGCAAAGTGTCGATCGGTTCGATCTATTGCCGCTTCGACAGCAAGGACGACCTGGTCCATGTCGTGCAGTTGCGCGTTCTGGAGCGGGTCGATGCGGACATGCTGGCGGCCATTGCAGAGTTGAACGCGCGGGGCGGCGACCTGATCGACATGGTGCATGATCTGGTGGAGTCGGTGGCCGAGGTGCTGCGCCGCTACGCCGACCTGATGCGCCCGCTGATGTTGCGCGCCAGTGCGGATCCGGTGATCGCGGCCATCGGCAAGCGGAGCTATGCCCGGACGAGCGAAGCGGTGATCGCCGCGCTGCTCACCAACCGCGACTCGATCCCCCATGCCGATCCCGAACATGCCGCCGATGCGGGGTTTCGCATCCTCTACGCCGCGATCGCGCGCTATCTGGGTTTCGGTTCGTCGATCGATGCGGCGGGCGAAGGCGACTGGTCCGAGTTGAAGACCGATCTGGCCGACATGCTGGCCGCCTATCTGTCCACCAATCCCAAGGTGCGCGCGCCCCGCGCTTAGCGCTTGTCTCGTCGTCCAAATCGCCTTACTAGAATGACAGTTCTAATTATAGCCGTCGATAAAGGCGGCATAGGCGAGGATGGGGCACGTGATGGCCGAAACGGGCTTGGCTCGACGCGAGATACTGGGAGGGGCGGCGCTGTTCGCCATGGTGGTGGGCATCCCGACCGCCGCCGTCCGCTGGACCGACACGGCGGACATCGTCACCGATCGACAGCGTGCGGTGCTGCGCGACGCGGCGCAGCGGGTTATCCCCCGCACCACCACGCCTGGCGCAGGCGAAATCGGCGCGCATGATTTCGTCATCCTGGCCCTGGCCCACGGCCTTGACGGAACCCGCGCCCCTGCGGCCGGAGCCGCCCTGCCCGTCACCCTGTCGCGTCATCAGCGTCGGGACGGCAGCCTGGACTATCTCGGCTGGCTGGAATGGCAACTGGATGCCGGGACGCAAGGCGACTATCTGAACGCTCCCCCCGCCAGGCGTGAAGCGGCGGTGGCAGCCATCGACAAGGCCGCCTTCGCCGACGCCGGCCCGGACTTGGTCGAGTCCCCCTGGCGCAAGCTGAAGGGCCTGATCCTCACCGCCTATTACACCTCCGAAGTCGGCGGCTCGCGCGAGTTGCAGTATGAACTCGTCCCCGGTCGATGGGACGCCGACATCCCCTACACCCCCGGAAGCCGCGCCTGGTCGAGCGACTGGACCGCCGTGGAGTTCAGCTGATGGCACAAAATCCCGTTTTCGATGCCATCGTGGTGGGCTCGGGCATCACTGGCGGTCTGGCCGCCAAGGAACTGACCGAGGCCGGGCTGAAGGTCCTGATGATCGAGCGCGGCCCGATGATCGAGCATGGCAGCGGCTATACGCGCGAGACGCTGGCGCCCTGGGATCTGGAATTTCGCGGGGTCGGCGATGCCGAACTCTATGACAAGGACTATGCCGTCCAGCGCAAGAACCGGCACTTCACCGAGTTCACCCAGGACCATTTCGTCAACGACCGCGAAAACCCCTATACCACGGAAGGCAGCACCGAATTCAACTGGTGGCGCAGCTATCAGCTCGGCGGACGGTCGCTGACCTGGGGGCGGCAATGCTATCGCTGGTCGGACTATGATTTCGATGCCAATCGCCGCGATGGCCATGGGACCGACTGGCCGATCCGTTACGCCGATCTGGCCCCGTGGTACGACAAGGTCGAGGAGTTCATCGGTGTCGCGGGCATGGCGGAGGGGCTGCCCCAGCTTCCCGATGGACGCTTTCAACCGCCCATGGCGCTGAACGCCGTCGAGCAACACACGCGCGAGGTCATCGGTCGGCAATGGCCGGACCGCCGCCTGACCATCGGGCGCAACGCCAATCTGACCGAGGCCAAGCCCGACCAGGGACGGGCGGCCTGCCAGTATCGCTCGATCTGTGCGCGCGGCTGTTCCTATGGCGCCTATTTCTCGACCCAGAGTTCGACGCTGCCCGCCGCGCAGAAGACCGGCAACCTCACGCTGGTCACCGATGCCGTGGTCGAGGCGGTCGAGCAGGATCCGGCGACCGGTCGCGCGACCGGCGTGCGCTTCATCAACACCAAGGACGGAACGCGCCAGCGCGCCCATGCCCGGATCGTGTTCCTGAATGCCGGGTCGTTCAACAGCGTCGGCGTGCTGCTCCGCTCGGCAAACGAGGCCAATCCCCACGGTCTCGCCAATTCCAGCGGCGTGCTCGGCACGCATATCATGGACCATGCCCAGACGGTCGCGGGGATCGCGATCATGCCGGGGTTCGAGAAGCACAGCTATTTCGGCAACCGCCCGACCGGGGTGGTCATCCCCCGCTTCCGCAACCTGGATACGATCGACGGCAAGGGGCACACCCGCGGTTTTTCGTATCAGGGCGGGGCATTCCGTGCCGCCTGGACGGCGGGCAAGCGCAACCCCGGCGTGGGCAAGGACTATAAGGACAGCCTGCGCGAACCCGGCATGTGGCGGATGGTGCTGGTGGCTTTCGCCGATTCCATGCCGCGCGCCAGCAACCGGATCACGCTGGACCCGACGATCAGGGACTCGGCGGGCCTCCCTGCCCTGCGCATCAACTTCGCCCATGGGGCGGAGGAACATGCCGCACTGGCCGATGCCAAGGCAGAGGCGGCCGCGATGCTGACCGCCGCCGGTGGGCACGTCATCATGGGCATGGATACCCCCAATCCCGGCGGCTCCGCCATTCACGAAATGGGCGGCGCGCGGATGGGACATGATCCGAGGACCAGCGTGCTCAACAAATGGAGCCAGGCGCATGACGTGCCCAATCTGTTCGTCACCGACGGCGCGCAGATGTCGTCCTCGGCCTGCCAAAATCCCTCGCTGACCTATATGGCGCTGACGGCGCGAGCCTGTTTCAATGCCGTATCGATGCTGAAGGAAGGCGCGATCTGACAGCGATGCAGTCGCGGGGGCAGCCTTTCAAACAAGGGCTGCCCCTTTTTTTACGGATGCGATGTCATGGTCCGGACATGAAGAAGGGGCGGCTTCCCGTTCGGAAACCGCCCCTTTCATTACCTTGCATGCCGATCAGCGTAGCGTCAGCACCTTGGCATCCTTGGTCGTCGGGACGAACGGCAGATAGGAAATCCGCATCGTCTCGGCCAATTCGATCCGGTGCTCGCCCGGGGCAAGACCTCCTGCCCGCCTGACGCCCACGAGCGCCTTCTCACCAAAATTCCAGCGGTCGCCATATTCGGTTTCCATCTCGTCCAGCGTCCAGGTGCGACCCCGCAAGGACAGGGTGATATCCTCGCGCGGCACCGCTTCGCCATCGATGCTGATCGCCACATTCTCGATCATCGACAGGCCGAGTCCCCGATAATAGGGCAGCCGTGCCTTGATGCTGAACCCGGTGTCGGTCGCCTTCAGGCTGTCTTCCACGATCATCTTGTTGTCGAACATCGGTCGTTTCCTTCAGGCGGCGAGGGCGTCGGTGGCGGGCGCGCCGATCAGTTGCTTCAGCATCGCCTGATGGCGGCGGACCTGCTCCACCGAATCGACCTCGTGCGCATCCTCGATCCAGCGATTTCCCTCATATTCGGAGCAGATATAGCCGTCGTAATTGCCGCGCTTCAGCACCGCGACGATGTCGCCATAGGGGATGCAGGGTTCGACGAGATCCTCGTCCATCTGATAGAATTTGCCATGCACGTTGTGGATGCGATGCATATAGTCGAGCATGCGCTTCGGCTCGTACGCCGCATTGTGACGCAGCGTTTCGGCCATGCCGATCGCGGGTCCGACGCCGCCCATCTCCCGGACGTTCAGGATGACATATTCGCTGAGGACGCGGTCCTCATAGGCCTTGGTGATATAGTCGGCGATATGCGGCGGCACGCCGTTGCGGATGAAGCGCTCCTTCCACACGGGCGGAAATTTGGACAGGAACATGCCCATGTCGGGCAGAAAGCCGAGCGCATCGCTGCCCGACTTTTCAAAGGCCTCGGCATGGCGGATGATCCAGGGATGGTCGAAGTGCAGCGGCGCATGCACCTCGATCAGGATCTTGATACCCTTTTCCTCGGCATGAGGGGCGGCCGCGACCAGGACCTCGGGCGTGATCGACACGAGCGCGCGGACATATCTGACGCCCAGCCGCGCCGCGAAGTCGATATCGTTCTTCACGCTCGCGACCTGTTCGTCGAAAGGCATTTCGCGGCCCTTGTAACGCTTATAGTCCAGCATGAAGTCGTGGCAGACCGGCACCGCGTCATATTTGCCGATCAGGTGATGCCACTCGGCGATCTTGTCCTCGGCGACCCCGGCCTCCGGCCAGCCCCAGAAGGTCTGTTCGCCGATCACCTCGATGCCGTTGGCGCCGAACTCGACGGAGGTGCGGATGCAATCCTCCAGCGTCATTTTGCCGAGGAAAGTCTCGTTCTGATAGCTGTAGAGGCTGACGCCCCGCTTGATCGTCATGACTATGGTCCTGAACAGAGAGGTTGAGATCAGGCCGCTGCGACGGCGGCCGTACCGCCGCCACGCCGCGACATCGCGATAAGGAAGGCCGCGACCGCGCCGACGACCCCGGCTACGCCCATGATGAGGAACGCCGCCTGCATCGCACCCATTTGGGCGCGGAACATCGACACCAGGAACGGGCTGGAGAATTGCCCGAAGAAGAAGCACGCGGTCCATACACCCATACCGCGCCCGCGATGTTCAAAGGGCAATTTGGTCTGGGCCCAGGCGATCAGCGTCGGCACCGCCATGCCTGCGCCGGTCTGCTGGACGACCAGCCCGGCGATCATCCAGCGCCAATCCGGCGCCAGCCCGATCGTCGCCAGCCCGCCGCCGATCAGCGCCAGGAAGATACCGAGTTGCACCACCGGACGCGCCCGTCCCGTGGCCCAGAAGATCACCGAGCCGAGCATCACGAACAGGCTGGGGATGAAGGTCAGCTTGCCCAGTTCCTGCGATGACTGGATGCCGACCTCCCGGAACGCCATGCCGCCGTTGATGATGAAGACATAATAGAGCGCCGAGGCGAACAGCGTCACGCCGCCGATCATGGCGACCGACGCCATGGGAAACGGCGTGCGCGCCGGTTCCTGGCCGATACCCAGCATCTTGCGCGCGGTCGCATCGCTCTGCGGTTCGTAGAGGAATTTCACCGCCGCGACGAAGATCGGAAAGGCGACCAGATAGATCAGGAAGATACCGTTCCAGCGCAGACCGGTAAGGAAGCCGGACGCCAGGATCACCCCGCTGGCCAGGAATGGCCCGGCCAGCCCCTGCATCGTCAGCCAGTTGCGCCGCCCCTTCTCATCCCAATAATCGCCGATCAGCGTATTGAGGGTGGTCAGGATGACCGCCTCCGACACGCCCAGCAACAACCGCGAGGCATAGATCGCATCGAGGCTGTCGAGGAAAAAGGGCGCCGCGCCGAACAGCGCATAGAACAGGGTGGCGGCCAGCATCAGTTTGCGCCGACCGAAGCGATCGACCAGGATTCCCGCGAACAGCGCGACCATGGCGATGGTCAGCCCAGGTGCGGACACCATCGCCGGCACCTTCCACGATGCGGAAGGATCGGCCGAGAAATGGTCGATGATCGACGGCACCGCCGGGAATAGCGAGGCAATGGCCAGGATCGGCAGAAAGCCGGCGGTGATGACGGTAATGCCCTGACCGATGCCCGGTCGGCGCATCTCGGGGCTTTCTGGCGTGATGGCCATCGGCTTCTCTCCCAATCGATTCGCCGCTGCTACGGCTTAATTAGAACTTGCATTCTGATACGTGGTATCGCCATGACGTGCCACCCTGTCAAGCAAGGATCATCAAGGTGGCGACACGTGCGGTTTCGGATGGCCTGAACGAGCGGCAGAGGACGCTGGCCTTTGCGACCATCCTTCTCGCCTTCGTCATGGACGTGGCCGATTCGACGATCGTCAACACCGCGCTGCCCGCGATCCAGCAGGGCCTCGGCGCCTCGGATCGGGCGATGCAATGGGTGGTCTCCGGCTATTTCCTCACCTTCGCCGTGCTGCTGGTTGTCGGTGGGCGGCTGGGCGATTTGTTCGGTTATGCCCGGATGTTCGCGATCGGCGTGACCGCTTTCTCGATCGCGTCACTGGCCTGCGGGCTGGCATCGGGGCCCACGACGCTCGCCATCGCGCGTCTGGCGCAAGGAGCGGCAGCGGCGATCATGGCACCGCAAGGCGTGGCGCTGATCCAGCTTCTCTATTCACCCAGCGAGCGGATCGGCCGGCTGGCGGCCTTTGGCGTGATCGGCGGATTGGCGGCGATCGGCGGCCCGGTGCTCGGCGGCCTGCTCATTCAGCTCAACCCGTTCGACCTCGGCTGGCGCAGCGTCTTCCTCATCAACCTGCCCTTCGGCGTGCTCGCGCTGGTCGCGGGGCGAATGCTGTTGCCGCCGGGCCGTTCGGGCCATGCCCTACGCATCGACGCGCCGGGATCCCTGCTGTTGTTCGCTGCGCTCGGCACGCTGCTGCTTCCCCTGATCGAGGGGCGGAGCGCGGGCTGGCCATGGTGGATGGGCGGATTGGCGCTGATGAGTGCCGGCCTGTGGTGGGGGTTCTGGCGCTATGAGCGATCACGCCGCGCCAGGCTGGGATCGGCACTGATCGAACCGTCCCTGTTCGAAGACCGCAGCTTTCGCATCGGACTGGCGGCGACCGGCGCGTTCGCGGTCGCGTCAGGCGGTTTCCTGCTGACCTTCAGCGTCACGTTGCAACGGGGGCTGGGATATAGCCCGGTCGATGTCGCGCTGCTGCACATGCCGTTCGGGCTGGGGGTGATGGCCGGGATCAGCGAGATCGGGCGAAAGGCCCTTCCCGTACACGGGCGTCGCGTACCGATCATGGGGGCCATGCTGATGGCGCTGGGCTGTGCGGCGACCGGGCTGGCGGTGCACGTCGCACTGCCGGGCGTCGTCATCGGAGTGCTGCTGCTGATGGCGGGGATCGGCATGGGTACGCTTAGCGGGCCGCTGGGGCCGATCACCTTGTCGCGGGTTGACCGCAACCATGCGGGGGTCGCGGGCGCCATGCACAAGACGATGCAGCAGATCGGCGGCGCGATGGGCACCGCCCTCATCGCCACCATCTATTTCTCGATGACGGGTGACCACTGGCCGCCCGTGACCGCGTTCCTGATCGCGACATTGGCGGTGGCGGCGGATCTGCTGGCAATCGCGCTTCTGCTGACCCGCCTGCCGAAACGGCTATTCGATTGAGGCGCGTTCCCCCGCTCAGTCGTAGATGGGCCGCAATTCCTTATCGAGATGATATCGCGTCAACGCCATCGAGGCCAACAGGTCCGGCGACCCATCATATTCGACCGACATCCAGCCCTTGAACTGGTGTTGCTTCAACAGGCGATAGAGCCCCTTCAGGTCCAGCTCGCCCAGGCCGGGTTCCCAGAACCAGCGCGTGCCGTCGTCGGTGATCTCCGGGTCCTGCGCATAGCGCACGGCATCGGGCTGACGAACCGATGCGGTATCCTTGAGGTGGAACGTGCTGATGCGGTCGTGATAGTCATTGTAGAAGGTCAGCAGATCCTCCCCCATGATCGCGACCTGCGCCGTGTCGATGCAATAGTGGACCAGCTTCGGGTCGGTGCTTTCGATGAACTCCCGGTGGTTCGGCAGATTGATCGCGCAGAAGAACTCGTTGTGCAGGCCGATCTTGACGCCGCGATCGGTGGCGTAGCGACCGATCTCGTTGATCGTCCGGGCGCATTGCCGGATCGCTTCCCGCGACAAAGGGCCGTTCCCATAAAAATTGTCGGTGGGACAGGTGTTCATATAGGTCCCGCCGAACCGGACGATCGTGTCGACGGCTTCCCGCCCGGCGCGCACGGCTTCGTCGAAATGATCGGCCGCGTGGGAAGCATGGGCGCCGTGGAACATGCCGATGACCTCGACCCCGCGATCCTTCGCGAATGCCGAGAATTCCTCGGGCGAACCGAACAGCGGCAGGATGTCGGCCAGGTCCCATGGCGCGATCTCGATACCCTCGAAGCCGAGCGCGGACTGGTATTTCAGGATCGTATCCCAGTCCGAATAATAAGCGGTGTTCGTCCTGTCCTCATAATAAAAGTCGCGGAAGTTTTCGATCTGCCGATAGGGGATCGCCTTCCAGTGGCTCATATTGGCGTAGCGGATATTGGGCATGGCAGGAATCTCCGTCCGGCTTAGTTCGGAAGCTGATTGAGGAAGGCGCGGATGCGCAGCAGGGCGCGGAACGGATCGCGTGTCTGGCGTGCGCTGCAAACGACCGGTCCGTCATAGCCAAGTCGTTCGAGAAGCTGAACGATTCCGCTCAGGTCCACTGATCCGGTTCCGGGATCACGGAAGACCTGGGTGGCGCGCGCCGCGGGAAATTCCGGGTTGGGGCTTTTCCAGTTGTCCGTCGTGTCGACGAAGTCGGTGTCGGTCAGGTGCACGCAGCCGATCCGGTCGATATGCGCGGCGATGAAATCGGCAGGCGCGATACCGGCGATCGTCAGCGTAGCCGTATCGACGTCGAGCTTCACGCTATCCGGCAGCGCCTCCAGCAAGGTCGATATGCGCTCGCCGCGAAACAGGCTCCAGAACTCGTTGCGGAGCACCAGATCGACGCCCGCCTCCGTCGCCTTGGCGGCCAGCCCCCCAAGCAACTCGGTTTCCCGCCCGACCACGTTCTCCATCTTGGATTCCAGATCGGGGTGATGATGCGCCATGCGTCCATAATAGGCGGACGGGCTGATCGCGAAGTAATCGGCGCCCAGATCGGCCGCATGGGCCAGCGCCTCACCCGCGAAATGGCCGCTGGCACCGAAGAAGAAGCCCAGATTGTCGTTCCGCATGAAGAGATTGGGATCGAAGGTCACGCCGGTCACGCGGTCGATGCCGCTCTGTCGAAGCCGCTCGCGATAGGCGGCGGCACTGCCATATTTGGTGTCGATGCAATATCGGTTCATCGGAACGCCGCTGCGGCCACCGAATTGCCAGACCGGCTCATAGGGAATCTCGATCCCATGAAAGCCGCTGGCGCTGATCAGGGGATATAGTTCTTCCCAGAAATATTTGCCTTCATACCGATTCCGGTTCGGCTCCTGATAATGGCGATTGATCAAATCCAGACTTATGGCGATCGCATCTTTGTTCATGGTGGTATCCATCATCTTGGGTGATCGCGTCGCGGCGCGACATGGAATTGGAGCGGTCAGGGCTTGGGCCGGGTCATGCCGGGCCAGCAGAGGACGACCAGCGTCTGGACGATGAGCACCGCCACCGCGCCGCCGCTATAGGTCCACCGGATCGCCTCGCGCGCCTCAGCGGTGACATGGCCCGGCGCATAGTGGAACGCGCCCAGCACATAGGCGAAGCCCGCCGTACCCAGCGCCATGCCCAGCTTCGTGGACAGGCTGATGCCCGCCGACAAAAGCCCTTCGCGACGGGCGCCGAACTTGGCCTCGTGGTAATTCACCGTCTCGGCGATCATCGCATAGGTCGAGGTGATGGTGATCGACGTCGCCAGACAGCCGGCAATGTAAAGCCCCAGGAACAGCGGCACATCGTTCTGTACGAAGGGAAGCGCGCCGAAGAACAAGGCCGCGATCGCCAGCGCCCCGGCCGTGCCGCCCCGCAGCCCCGTTCGGGCCAGGATCGCTGGCGCGACGAAGGCGGACAGGAGCAGCATCCCGGCAACCGCGGGCAGCATGACCGAGATCATCCAGGGGCGCCCCATCACGTCGATGGCGAAATAGGCCGTGGCGGCCATCATCATGCCGAAGCGCGCGAAATAGAGCAGGCAATGGAAGAAGACGACCAACCACGCCCTGTTGCGCACCATCTCGCCGATGACGGGCAGGATGGCGAAGCCCGGCTGCGCGTCATCCTCGTAACGCTCCTTGCAATTGCGGAAGAGGGCCAGCGTGCAGACCAGTCCCACGACCGCGAACAAGGCCGCCACCAGCGTGAAGCCGCGTCGTTGATCGCCCCCGCCCAGCAGGTCGACCAACGGCATGACGGCAGCCGTCCCAAGGACCACGCCGGTCGCGGTTCCGATCGAACGCCAGCCCGAGAGGCGCAACCGCTCCTTGCCGTCCAAGGTCATCATCGGCATCAGCGCGGTATAGGGAATGGCCTGAAGCGACATGACGATGCCCAGCGCCTTGAAGGTGACGAAGGCATAGACGAGCTGGGCCCACTGGCTCCAGGCGGGCATCGAGAACGCAGCGACCGTCAACAGCGCATAGGGTATCGCCGTGACGAGGAAATAGATGCGCGTCCGCCCCCAGCGCGAGCGCGTCTTGTCGACCGCGATCCCGACCAGAATGTCGATCACGGCATCCATCAGCCGCGCGACCAGAAACACCGTGCCGACGGCGGCGGCAGGCAAGCCGACGACGTTCGTGTAGTAGAAAAGCAGGAAGCCGCTGGCCATATTATAGGCCAGGCTGGTTCCCATGTCGCCGAAGCCGTAGCTGACCCGCTCGGCGAAGCCCAACTCACTCTTTTTCATGGCGATGACCCGTTCAGGACAGCAGGAATATGCGTCAGTCGGCCAGCGCTTTTCGCGAAAGGGCGAGAGATTGCTCCATGGGCAGCGTCGGGAAATATTCGAGCCCGATGGCACCGGCATAGCCCAGGTCGCGCAGGGTCCGCGTCACCTCGTGCCAATCGAGGCTTCCGGTGCCAGGCTCGTTGCGGTCGGGGATGTCGGCAACCTGCACATGGGCGACCAGGTCGATCCGCCCGGCCAATACCGCGCGCATGTCCTCGCCCATCACCGCGCTATGCCAGACATCGTACAACAGCCGCAGGTTCGGGCTGCCCACCGCCGCGACCAGATCCAGGCCGAGCGTGGTGCTGACCAGATACATGGTCGCGAAAAGCCGGGTATTGAGCGGTTCGAGCAGCAGCATGACGCCTGCCTCCTCGGCGGCATCGGCGGCGGCGCGCAGCGCGGCCACGGCATTGTCGAAATGCTCCGCTTCACTCATGCCCTCGACGCGGAAGCCCGAGGCAACGATCAGCGCGGGCTTGCCGAGCCTGGCGGTGGCCGCGATGGTTTCGCGAACGGCGGCAACCATCTCGTCGCGCTCGGCCGGATCGACGATCGAGCGGCGCGGATCGACGCAAAGGCTGGTCAGCCGCATCCCCGTTTCGGCGAGCGCGGTAGCCAGCGCGTCGATCGGCTTGTCGCGCCAGAGGTGGAACTCGGCCAGTTCCAACCCGGCCGCCTTGGCCGCGCGCAACCGCGCGTCGAGCGTACCCGCTTCGGCGAACTGCCATTCGATGCACGAAGATAATGAATAGACCGCAGACATAGGACCCTCTCCCATTCTACGGCCCCGTGGTGCGTTCGCACTCGTATGCCTGGCGGGTGAACTCCCGCTATTTTGTTTCGCGAGTCTTCGCGCATTCTTTCGAACAATTCAAGCCGCGCGCATTCGTGGTGTCGCATAGGGCACGCTCTACATGGCCGGACGGATCACGGGGCCGGACGGTGAGCCGGTGAGGAACGCGATCCTGCATGTCTGGCACGCCAATTCGAAGGGCTTCTACTCGCACTTCGACCCGACCCACGAGCAGACGCCGTTCAACAACCGCCGCCGCATCCGGGTGGCCGACGATGGGCGCTATGCGTTCCATTCCAAGATGCCCAACGGCTATAGTGTGCCGCCCGGCGGCGCCTCCGACCAGTTGATGCAGGTGCTCGGCCGCCACGGCAACCGCCCCGCCCATGTCCATTTCTTCATCGAGGCGCCGGGCTATCGCCAGCTCACCACCCAGATCAATTTCG